>ENA-ORLY01002885-ORLY01002885.1-human-gut-metagenome-genome-assembly--contig:-NODE-2885-length-15145-cov-3.711707_pt1 | contig 15145 bp, 18 predicted proteins | sample MGYA00243071_ERZ508832 | MGnify/ENA primary metagenome ERZ508832 (study PRJEB26277, sample SAMN04329777) | human gut metagenome | biome: human-associated habitat | host: Homo sapiens | place: USA...
CCTATATGATAAAATTAATTGTAACATTCAATATTTTTATAAGCAACTTTCTAAATCAGATGCATATTTACTAAACTGTGGATATAAACTTAATGATTCTATTGTTGATTGTAATAATTGGCTAAACGTTTCGTTTGAAGTTATAACAGATTTCACATTAAAACTACCGCCATCTTCATTAGTTATATCTACTATAAACTTATAAACTTGTTTGTCATCTTTTATAGATTTTTCGAGTTTTATTAATGGAATTTTAGTGTCTACTGTTAAAATGACTAATGCTTCATTTGATTCATATGATTCTTTAGAACTGTCATTAAAGAAATCATCTACCGATTCGTATGATGACTCTACTTTTAATGAATTTGAATCATTAACTTTATAAACAAAATCTTTTAAACCGTCAGTGGTTTTAGTGTCAATCGTACCATGAACATTACCAGGATTAAATATAGCCCAATCTTTAACTGATTTGTAACCATATCTATATAAATATTCATTTACTTCACCACGAACATTTTTATCTTTGTCTTTGATAAGAACATCAAGACCATAACCCTGTTTAGCTACTGCTGTACGAACATCAGAATCTTCATCATTGATAAGAATGTCAAGACCATAGCCTTGTAGAGCTACTGCTGCACGAACACTACTAATTTTATCATTGATAAGAACATCGAGACCATAGCCCTGTTCAGCTACTAATAGACGAACATGCCAATCTTTATCATTGATAAGAACGTCAAGTCCATAACCCTGTTCAGCTACTGCTTCACGAACCCAACGAGATTCATCATTGACCAGAATGTCAAGACTATAACCTTGTCTAGCTACTGCCATACGAACATCAGCACTTTCATCATTGACAAGAATATCAAGTCTATAGCCATGTCTAACTACCTCTTCACGTTTTTTATTGTCATCTGAATATAACCATTCATCTATGTCAATGTTAACTCCATTCTCCTTAGCCCATTCGAATACTGATTTGTAACCATGTTCTTTTAAATAGTTAGCTACTGAGTAGCGCACATCAGCACTTTTATCATTGACAAGAATATCAAGTCTATAGCCACATTTAACTACTTGTTTACGTTTTATAGCATAATCTGAATGTAACCATTCATTAATATCAATATCAATACCATTATCTTTTGCCCATTCAAATACTGATTTATAACCATGTTCTTTTAAATAATCAGATACTTCTTCACGAACCCAACTATTTTCATCATTGACAAGAACATCAAGACTGTAACCATGTGCAGCAGCTTCATAACGAACATTATAATTTTCATGATGAACAAGGTCGTTTACATCATAAGTACGTCCTACTTCTAAATATGGCTTAGCATCATCGTATGTAAACCAATCGTCTGTAATAGTAACTTTCATAATAAAACTCCTTTCTAAAAGAAAATGACCTGCCTCAAAAGAAACAAGTCATTTTTCACATTCACACTTAATTATCCAACTTTATCAATTTTAAACACTTCACCAGGTTTACAAATCATATCTTCAATTGGTTTATATGATTCATTAAAATTTTTATTTACTATTGGTTTAATAGTTATTAAAGTAATTTCATCATTTTTAAAAATAATATCATTAGTTTTATGTAATTCGTTTAATTCATTTAAAAATTCATCTTCTGACATTTCTGCATAATCAGCCATTTTACATAAGTCTAAATTAAAAGTTTTAGAATTAAAATAACCGCCTAAATAACTTAAAAATTCTTTAATCATTTTTCATAAGTTCCTTTCTTATTATTATAATTAAATAGTCATTGACTGTTTTTAAACATAAAAAAACACCGATTAGTATAAAATAATCGGTGTTTTTATATTAACTTAAATATTTTTATTAAAGAATAGCATCAATTGCATTCTGAATACAATCAACATATTCATTCATATCATTATATTCAAGAATTTCAATAAGTGTTTCAAGCACTCTTCTAAGATCAGTTTTAGTAGCAACCTGATATACTGGACGTCTACCATTAGAAACTACAAAGAATCGTACAGTGTAGAATGCGTCTCCAGGTTCAACCTTAGAAATATTAACTAGACGTTTTCTATCTCCTTCGTCACTCTTGTTAGAAGTATAAATAGAAATATTCATTGCATCTTTAGCATTTGATCTTGATACAACAAGCTTTGTACCTCTACCACCACGCTCAAGATTATCGCATACATCTTCGATATTAGTATAGAGTTCTTCCCATTCTTTCTGATAAGCTTCTGGAGTTGAACTTGTAAGATGGGCTACTAAACCGTCTACATAAGTATCAAACATCTTACCATCTGCATTAGCGATTGCTTTATAAGCTTTACTATTAGATCTAATAAGTGAAGCTCTATCATCCTTATGAATCTTAGGAGTAACAAATGTATCTTCAGGTAATCCAACCTTAATTCTATTTGCTTCACGAATCTTTCTATGAGTTTCCTTAAACTCCTCTTTACTATTAAGATTACCTGGTCTTAAAGGTAAAGTATCTCTTAAGTCTTCTCCGTATTTCTTAGAAAGTTCAGTTGCTTCCTTATACATAGACATAAGTTCTGCATTTGACATACCAGAAAAATCTGGATGATATGCAGAGAAGAATCTAGTTGTAGGAATATCTCCTGTCGCAATAGTAGGCTGATTCTGCTCAAATTCATCTGGATGAGACTTCTGATAGTCTTTCCACATTGCAGCTTCTTCAGCAATCTGAGTCTTATACTTAGTCTGCCAAGCTGCATCATGTTCGTGCTTAGCCCAAGTATCATTTACATCGTAACCAGCACCTTTATTATTAGAATGAGTAACATAATTTTCATCATCTGTTCCAATAATAATGGTCTTAATATCATTTGCTACATCTCTAGCAACATTGTGCATAAATAATGGTGTAGCTGAGTAAGTTCCATCACCATTCAATTTGAAGTATCTCTCATCAATATTTCCTGATAATGTAAACTTCTTAGTAGATAACATCTCAAATAGTGTCATAATACTAACCTCCTAAAAATAAAATAATTTTATTTATGTGATTATTATATCACATGTTAATTAAGTTGTAAATAGAATTTTATAATTTTCAATAAAAAATACCTAATCTTTTATTAGATTAGGCATTTTTCACATTCATTCTATTATTTATAAATAGCTCTTCTTTTTATTGTATAATAGTTATTTTAGCATAATCAATAAAGCTTATTACATCAATATTATCAATTTTAATATGATTATAGTTAAATTGCAAATTTTGATTTAATTTTTCTATAAGATGAATTTGAGCATTACTTAAAATACGTTCTAATTCTTTTATATCAACTATATCTATTAAATAATTTAATATAGTTGTTTTTACTTTTATATATATGTTTGAACTATTCATACAACTATCAGCTATAGATAAAGTCTCAATTTCAGCTATATCTTTTAATAAATACATATGAAAATTTTCTGTATCTACTGTAGAATAAATTGCATTTATTACAAATTCTTTTGTATCTTTTTCTAGATCTTCTATATCATAGTGATAATTTTTATCTAAATAATTTTTTAAATATTCATAATTATCATCAGATTCTAGTTTATCATTAGGTAATTGTATATGTTCTTTTTCAATAAAAGGTAAAAGAAATTTTAACAAACTAAATTTAACATCTATACTATCTTCATAATACAGAAAACTATTTGTTTTATATGAATATCTTAGTTCATTCATTTCAAATTTTCTCCTTTTTATAATTTTCCACTATATTTAAGCTATACATTCTACATGTATAGATCCACCAGACATTTTCCAATGAACTAAAATAGCATTTGCGTATACTCTAAACATTTCATCAGAATTACGATCACATGTACGCCAATTATTTATTATTTCTCCATCTCTTTTAATTGCAACTGTCCACCAAGGTCCACCAGATTTTTGTAAGTCTTTAAATTCTCCAAGTGTAATCATAAAGCACTTCCTTTCAATATAATTTATATAATAATAAATTCCATATTTTTCTAAAATATGACTTACCGCATATTGAGATAAGTCATTTATTTTCATTTATTATTATAAACAATTTTCTAGATCATATATATAATAAATACAGATTTCCTTTATTATTTTATTATTTTATCATTATGTCCAACCCCAGTATTTAGGATCATACGCATGGTCATCATGTGAACGTTGATTATTAGTTTTAGCACTTATATCTTTAGGGCCATATATCTCTAAAACTTCATTATTTATACTATAAGAAGTTTCAGATGCTGTTTCACTTGCTATATATTTTACTTTTGTTATTTTTAATGAACTTAAAAGTTCTTTTACCTCTAATAATTTTTTAGTATATTTTATAGTTTTTGTTACATTTGAAGAATTGTAAGATCTACCCCACATACTACCATCACTATTAAGAGTACCATCAAAATATGCAGTTAAATCATCTTCATTAAAATTAACTGTAAAATAATATTCAAAGAAATAATCCATACTTACTGGACCTGCATAAGTTTGTGGTCTAGCTTTTGAAGTAACCTTTATAGCATATATAGAATTTTGAGCAGACTTTTCTAATTTATTTATAATAGGTGGCAATATTTTTGATATATCAATTGTTGCATTATGATAATCTTGATATGCTACTGCTTTTCTTACTTCCGCATCAGAATCAGTTACTAATTTATCTAAACCATATCCATCATGTATTAATCCTATTTTTTCGTTAGTAGAACCTTCTATAATAATTATGTCTTTGAATAAATTGGAACCATATTGATTATTCTGAAATTCTATGTGATTATTTTCAATAAAATCTTCTCTATATTCATGAAAAGATTGTTGTAATACTACTTTAGAACCTGTTGTAGTATTTTCATATCTATCGCCGTCAACATTCAAATAACCAAATGTACCATCTTCATATTGTTGTAATCTATAATCCATATTTTTAATCTCCGTTATAAAAATTAATTACTTCTACTAAATCTTCAATAAATCCTGGAATTAACTCTAATAAATCTTGAGATTCATAAATGTATTTTTTGCTGTTGTATGAGTCGAAATATCCATAACAACCTTCTTCTCCAACTATTCCTCTATTACGATCATTACCATATTCTGTTATACCATGTGGTAAAAAATTTGGAATACGTATATAATTTGATTCTAAAGTATTTCCTGTTTGATATACTTGTATAGTATATAATAAAAATTGATTCTTGTAGATATCATTGTTTTTTAATGTAACAATACACACATTACTATCATTTAATTTTATAGCTAAACTACCACCTTTAGCTAACATTTTATTTTTAATACCATACTTTACTAAAGCGTCTTTAAGGTCAGATATTACAATATTCATAATTAATTCTCCTCATTAAAAAAGTTAAATACATCTAATAATTCTTCCATAGTTCTAGGCAAAACTTCAAATACATCTTTAGACTCATAATCACATGAACTTTGACTACGACCATAAGTTTTGTCATATAAACATTGATTATCTAATTTTTGATTATCAATTCTATTTGATTCTAATACATTTCCAGTTTGATAAACCATAATTTTATAATTAATATAACTATCGCCATACCGATCTTTTTCAAGAAAAATTGTCATTAAATTTTTATCACTTAATTTAATAACTAATGATTCTCCAGAAGCAGTCATTTTATTTTTTATACCACTCTTAATAAAACCATCTCTAATATCTGAAAGTATAATATTCATAATTTTTTTCTCCTTTCAAAAAGACAATACTGAATCTCATTTGAGATCCAGTATTTTTCGCATCCATTATTATAATTAAATAGCTCAAAGTATAACTAGTTTCATTATCAGTTATAATTGACATTAAATGCGCTTGATACCAATTTATACTTCTAATTTTAAACTTTCCAATTCTCTACATTTTTAGGTGAAGACATGCCACGTATACCACTATAGATTACTTCGTTGTCACATAGATAATCAAAGGTATTTTTATCCAGGCGTACTGTGATATGCTCTTTGTAAAAAGTGAGCGCGTCTTTAATAGTTTGATAAGATTCAGACATTTCTTTAAAAATGTCAAATTCGCCATCAATTAAAGAATCAGCTCTATTGCAAAGTTCATCAAAAGTAGAAAATTCTTCTTGAATCGATTCATTGTCATTATTGTAATTTAAAACTACTGTATTTTTATAGTAATTAACTTCAAATCCACAAATATATTGCTCAGTAATAATAACACCAAAAATACCATCATCATAAAAATAATAATATTGGACAAATTTCTTAGATCTAGGTAAAGCATCTATGCATTTTTGAAATGATTTTTTCCAAAGCGTTGTTGAACGTTTAGAGTATTTCATATCATACGAATGTTCTAATGTATCAATTACTGTATGATAGTACATTTGCCAAGAGGTGGCTGGTTCACCAAAATTGTATTTAATACTAAGTGCTTTATATTCTTGAATATCCATAATATTTACCTCCTAATTTTTAACTAAATAAACATAATGACCTGCCTCTAAAAAGAGACAAGTCATTTTTCGCATCCAATATTATAATTAAATAGCTCAATGTATAACTTGTTTTATATATGATGATCTAAGAACAGGAAATATTGTCTGTCTCATACCATTACTAACTCCAGATTTAAAAGTCTTTATAATATTTTCTACAGCTACTGGATCTGGTTCTTCAGCAGTGAAATATATCAAATCAGAAAAATCGTAAAAATCTGTAATAAATAACTCAGTCTCTGGCACATCTACTATAATATTTACCGGATTTTCTTTAGATGACATGCAACAATGATATTCTAATTCTTCCTCATCTATATCTTCTACTACCATTGCAAACCAGAAATTATCAAATCAAGATATCTCAGATAAAATTTCATATGCCTGTTTCTTATTATCTCTGAAAAGAATGGGCTTTCATCAATTTGTAGAATTATATATCACTTACTCACTGTTATAGCTGTTCACAAACACTGACGAGATTATAAATTATTTATATATTTGTCAAGAATTTTTATAAGTAATTATTTTTAATTTTGAGGAAGCAAACAATTAAAAATATAATCTTTCAAATTGAATATAAACTTGTGGAAAATGTCCTTGTAAATATCTTAAAGTTTCATAAAAATCGTTCTAATTGTTGTAAAGTATGTTCAATTGATGTATCAGGATGACAAGTCATACAAATTGCTTGTTTTATCATTTATATTTACCACCTTTTATTTATTTAATCGAACAATTTTTCCATCAGAAGTTAAGAAACAATTATTAGTATAACATTTTAAGATATTTGCATTTGTACATTCTTCTGATTTTTCCATAGTAATATTTTCAATTTCTGGATTATCATAATTAATTTCTGTTTTATAAACACCCTCAGTAGTTTTAACTATAAGATATGGTGTCATTCTAGGCATTGTAAATACTCCAAATTCAAATTCTCCCTCAAGTCCTGAAATTGTAGCAACTATCATTTGATTATCTTCTTTATCATCATCATAATATTTAAGTATATAAACTGTACCATCTTCTGCAACAGCAAAATTAGTATAATATAAGCCAGTTGAAACATTTGGAACAACTAATTTTGTAAATTTAATATCTTTTGTATATTCAAACGGTTCTTCTTCCATTAAAGTATGTCCACTTTGATGTCCATATAAAGTTCCATCATCAGATAATACCCAAGATTCTAATTCTTGTGCAATATGACCCTCAAGATATTGTTCAGCACTTCTACCACTATCAACCCAATTACCATCATCATATTTAGGTACATCTGAGGAAGAAATACCTCTATAATCAGTGCTTAAATCATAATACTCCTTTGTATCTAAATTTATTGCATCTAATACAACATCGTGTTTTTCGTCATCATAATCTAAATAACAACTAATTGGTTGAATATTAAAATTAAATGTTCCTTGTTTATATGCTTCATATTGAATATAATCTGAAACACTCTCTTCTTTAGTATATTCAGAAACAAAATAATTATTTTGACTATCAATTGCAACTATTCTTCCATAACCTTCCTCAACAAACAATAAATCAACAAGTCCTGAATTAAATACTTTTGGAATAAGTACTAAATCTTCTGCTCCAAATGCAAATTCACAACAATAAATTGTTCCTTCTTCATCAATAGCCCAACAAGTATTATGTTCTGATGATTGAAAAACATCAATAATTGTATGAGAGAATGGCTTACGGTTATTTTTATCCCACCAACCATCTTCATAATCACAAAGGTTTAATATATCAAATCCATCAAGATTTTCTGTTGAATTTGAATAAGAATGCTCAGTAGTATTTTCTTCTGTTGTATTATCTACTATATCTTCATTTGTTGTATTATCTATATCATCTTCAGTTACAACATTTTCTATAGTTGTAGACTCATTTGTAGTTGTACTAGTATTATTTTTACCGCAACCAACTAAGGCAATCATTGACATAATAGCCAATAATTTAAAAATAGTTTTCTTTTTCATTTTATTATCTCCTTTTAAATAAATTTATTTGTTATTCTTTTACTTCTACTAAAGTGTCTAATTCTAGGTCATTATTTTGAATTAGTTTTCCAGCTCCGTATATCGTATAATATCCATCATTATATATAATTTCTGGTTGTGGAATTAATTCAATTAAATTATTTTTATTAAAATCATTTTTAGGATAAAAATCTGATCCTAAGATTAAATTTCCCAATAATCGTTTCTGTTCCTCAAAATCTTCAAATTCATAAATATGAATAAGCCTAATTCCTAAATCTCTACACTTAAGTGATTTGTCTAAATGATAATCCTTTGGTGTTCCCATTTCGATAGAATGATATCTAGTTCCATTAAACTCAATACCTAACTTTAGATCTGGTAAATAAATGTCAATTTCCTTTGGCGTAATGATAGATTTACAATCATGCTTAATTACTCCAGAATATATAGACTGAACATATCTAAGTAATTCCATTTCTTTATGTGATCTATTATTGTTAATTGTTTCCTCATTATAAGCTTCAATTTTAGGAATATCACAATTTCTAACAAAAGCCTTATTAGTATAAAATATTAAGTCTACTACATGATCCCAATACCACATCCATCCATATTTATCTATAATCACTTCTCGCCTTGTACAATCATTTTCCTTTTCAAATTGCTCATATTTTTCATATCTACTATCATGAAGTGATTTTGAAGGTGTATATTGTTTATGAATACCAGTATTTTTAGTATTAAAACCATTAATTGTACCATATAATGATAAATTTGTTTTATGTAACTTTTCTTTAACATTTGGATCTAATGAACTACAAGTAACTGAACAATGTTTAGAATAACCTGACCAAATACTTAAAAACTTTGTATGTTTACCACATACTGGACAAATATCATCATTGAGTTGTTTTAAATATTTATCATAATATTCTTTATGTGAAATTTTATGTTTTTTAGTGTGGTACTGCACTAAATGTTTTTGATATATTTGTTCACCACAGATTTTGCATATAAAAACTGGATCAGTATTCATTAAAATTCTCCTTAATCTTTAACTTCTACTAATGTGTCAATAGAAAGTGGATTATTTTGTATAATTATGCTAATAGGTAAGACTTTGAAATTATCTCCATCTTTTCCCCTAGCCCACACCGTGCATGCGACTTTCACCGCACACGGCGTTCCATCATAATTTAATTATTCTCGAGTTACAATTAAATTATTGACTTGTGCCCATTCCTACTACTCTCATTACAAGAGTTATCTACAGTTCGAACACTACTTTTCATCATTACTAAAGAAGCTTATTATTCTTCGTCTTCACCATAAAAATATGTGTAATGACTTTCCTTGTTCCATAAGATATTATCCGTACATATTAGTTTAGGTGCCTATTATAAATATTATTAGCTAGATATAACCCGCCACATATACTGTTTCGTTATATAAGGAATTTCATAGTCCGGAATTTTACTTTTCCTCACTAATAATATTCTTCGGTCATAGGTTCGTCTTACTATATTACTCACCATGCTAATTTTATGGACGACCGGATTACTAACAATCCGACTTTAGCGAGCTTCATACATAACTCTTTACAAATTATGCATGTCGCAGTCTCATCGCTATATCTTCAGAGCGTTACCTCTTCATTTATATAGTCATATCTTATAGTTCTTATGCTATCATAAGGCCAATCTTTTCAATTGACAACAAGTCGCACCCAGGCAACACAGTTGCGTCATTTCTCTGTGTACAAAGAATACAGTGTATACCAGCGGAACGACCTAATTGTGTAATACTTTGTATATTACTTATAATTTCGTCTTTGAGAGCATCTTCAGCTTTGCCTTCAGTAGTTTTAATACCAGATTTACCAGTTAATTCGGCAATTTCGTCTACGACAATAAGAAGACGAGGCATTTCGTCGGTATAGATTTTATCTACACAGTGTTTATTGACTGGAATCCAGTGTTCACCGTCTAAGCAGATGTCTAATTCAGGCGTTTTAACTTCCACTTTAGATTTTGCTTCTTTTCCAACATCATTTAACATCCATCCCATATTTAATTTACCTCCTTATATTCAAATTTTAAAGAACCACTACCCCATACTATAGGAGTATTTTTTAGTTCTTTATAGTGTCTAGGATTTCTATTTACTACAGTATTTCTATCAATTATATACCATTTATTTGGTCCAGTATATCCTACAAATTCCATTCCTAGTGCTAAGTATGATTTACCGTCAAACTTGTTAAAATCACAGTAGCTAAATACTTTATTAGGTTTATAATCCTTAATAAAATGTTTAAACAGTTTGCTTACTCCACCAACTACAATATTGTTAGAGCCTGGGCATCCACGAATGATTTCCCATTCATTTGATTTTAGATTTCTATTATATTTAGTTTGGCTAAATGACATAAGTTGAACTAATTCATTATTATAGAATAATCCATAAGTAACTTGTGCATTTCTATGATTTTGCAAATGTGTAGTTTCATTAAAAGGTTTGGCTTCTTTATTTGTAATTTCTCTAACTTCACATTGACGCGCATAAATTTTAGAAACTGATCCTAAAGCTATATTAAGTAGTTGTTTAATCTTTTCTGGATAATTTAGCCATTCCCATTCGTATATATGAATAAGTCTAATTCCTTTATCTTGGCAAGCTTTAGATTTTTCAAAATGATACATTTTATCTTTATGATTATCATTGTGCCAGAATGTACCATTACATTCTATAGCAATATTTTTATCTGGAATATAAATATCAAGTTCATAAGGTTTAAGTATATCACGAGTATTAGTAATAAATGATCCATTATATATAGATTTAATATAGTCTATAATTTCTTGTTCAAATAAAGAACTCTGGTAATGATTAATTTGACTATATTTTTCTATTTTACAAATATCACTATTTTTAACAAATGCATTATTTCCACAATATAAAAATTCTACACCTATATTATTCATTATATAGGTCCAACCATAGCCATAAGTTTTAATAATGTCTTCTCTACTAATACAATCATGTTCTTTAGCAAAAGATTCTAATTTAGTTTGTTTTAGTTCTTTAATACGTTGTTTTACTTCATCTGATTGAGTAGGAGAAGTAGTACCATATCTTTGAAGACTTGTTTGTTTTATCTTTTCTTTCACATCTTCTCGTTGCCAAGAATATTCTACACCATATTTTTCTAAATTATCTTGCTTCATTTTTTGTTTAATTTCTTCAGATGCATATGGATTCTCAGCTCCATATCTTTCTAAATTTGTTTTTGTTCTTTTAGATTTGGCTTCTATAGATTGACTATTTTTATGAGCTTTCATTTGAGTTTCTTCTGTATTTAGATTACATTTAACTCCATAACGTTCTATAGAAGTTTTTTCTATTTTAGCTCTAATTTTAGGATCTAAATTAAGACATTTAGTTGAGCAATAATCTCTATAACCTGTAAGTATAGTATCAAATTTAGTTTCTTTATTGCAAATTGGACATATACCCTCATTAGGTTTTTTCAAATACTGATCATAGTATTCTTTATTGGAAATTCCATGTCTTCGTCTTAAATGACTACTAATTCCCTTGTTACCTATTTCTAGGTTACATAATTTACAAATCATATTAGTTTCTCCTTTTCAGAAATAAATATAAATAGCTTGAAGGAAAAGGCTTCATTATCTCATTAGATCGCGACTTCTAATGCTACCTATTTATATTATTAAATAGCTAAAGAGAGTATCTAATTATAGATACTCTCTTTTAATTTTATTATAGATTTTCATATAATTTTTGTGCAAATAATGCATATTTAAGTTGTTTAGCTGATACATTATTTATACCTTTACTAAGAATTGTTTTTAAAATTGATTTAATTTCGTCATCTGTACGAGTAATATCATATTTAGCTTTTATATCAGAATCAAATGTAGGTAAAACTAAAATTTCTTTTATATAGTCTTCAATATTATTTTCATCTATCTCTAATAATATATCTACTGCATTATCATCATACTCATATCCATGTTTTTGTAATGATCTAACAATACCATATAAAATAGATGATATTTTTTTCATCTATATAAAATTTATCATTTTTTATATATCCATATACTTCGCCACTAAATTTTTTTAATGTTTGTTCAATTGTTCCACCATGTATATGAGAACGTTTTCGATTAAACTCATTCATTGCATTTTCTATGCCATTCCAAACAGCATTAAAATGTCCTTCATTATAATATTCCATAGTTTCATGATCTGCATCTAAAAATCGTTGTGCCCATTCAGTACCAGTGTCATCACAATAAATTGAATAATATCCTGTATTATTTATAATGTCTAAAACACACGTAAACTGAATTAAACCGTCTGATATAAATAATTCTATATTATTTGTATCATTTTCGATGTCAACATCATAATTTTTCAAATTATTTAATTTTGATAATAATTCAATTTGATTCATATATCCTCCTAATTTTAAAATATAATTGTAATGATTTTACTAAAGAATTAGATTATAACAACTATTGATTTTTAATTTCATCTATAGTCATAATATAAACCACATTTGCACTGTCCATCAATTCATTATTATTGTCTCTTATAAAAATAATAGAACTATATAAAATAAAGCTCTCTTTATTATTTTTATTATATTAATCTTTATTAAAATAATTAAAATTAAGTTCTGATAATAATGTTTTAATTGAATATTTTAATTCAATTGAGATCATATATATATTATCATCAATTTCAAATTTATCTGGTAGCCATGTACAGTTTTCACCTTTAAATTTAAATAATACATGAACAGCTTTCCAATCAGATGCATCTAAAATTTTAACATTATATAGTTTAAGTCTATTTGTATCTAAATCATCATAATCACTTATATAAAGTATATTATCTTCTTCAAATATAGATGCATCATAATTAGAATCAATTTCTTTATATAATCTATAACTAAATAATTTAGCGATTTCTATATCATCTAATTGATTATTTTCAATTGCATTTGCAAGTTCTTCACATAATGATTCTATAAAATCAACATATAATGTTTTACCAGATTTTTTATATTGTTTAATAATTTTAAAACATTGTCCAAGTTGTCTAGTAGATGAATTAATATCATATATACCTTCATATGTATCTGCATCCCAATAATCATTATCAACATGATATGAATAATCAAATTTATATTTGCCATTTGTTACATTTATATAACCTTTACAAAATGATCCGTGATTAGCATATCCGTCAGTATGATAACTATAAGATTTAGTAGGCATATCAAATTCAAATCCAATCATTCCATGATTCATAGGCCATACTTTATATGTATGTTTATCTCTACCATTACTACTATGAATAAGACTTCTTGAATTACTATGAGACACTTTAGTTAAATTATCTATATTATCTAAACAGTCAAATACCTGATCTTTAATAATATTTTTCATCTCATTAGTCCAAAATAAATAAGCTTTAACATATTCATCATTATCATTTTTATATTTTTCTAATTTAGTTAGAATTTCATTTAATATACTCATATAAAAATAACCTCCATTTATAATATTCTTTATTTAGAGTCCTATTTATAAAATGATTTAAATTTTCTAATTCTATAGTTTCATAATAATTTTCAATTCCTTTTTAATCTTTATAAACTAATTTTTCAATTATTCTAAGTATTATTTTTACATAATAAGCTAATATTGTTATTATTCTCATGTATTATTATAAACAATTTTTTAAATCATCTGCATATTTACTAAACTGGTGATATTCATTCAAAGCATTAATTGTAGATTCTAATAATTGATTAAACTTCTCTTTAGATGAAATTATTGACTTTAAACTAAAATTATCGCCATCTTTATTTGTAATGTCTACTACAAATTTATAAACTTGTTTTTCGTCTTTAATGACTTTTTCTAATTTGATAAGAGGACTCTTCGTATCAACTGCTAAAACAACAATAGACTCATTTGATTCATACGATTCTTTTGATTTATCATCAAAGAAAGCGTCAATTGATTCATAAGAGGATTCGACTTTTAACGTATTGGAATCGTCAATTTTATAAATAAAATCTTTTATATCATTTATTAATTGTAAATCATTATCACTGCATAGTTTATCTGGATTTTGTCTAATCCAATCTTCAAGTGATTTATAATTATGTTCTTTTAAATAAAATTGTACTGTGTCATAAACCCACGGATGTCCATCATTGATAAGTTTATCTAGACCATAACCATGTTCTGCTACTTCTTTACGAACATTAGGATCTTTATCATTAACAAGTTTATCTAGACCATAACCATGTTCAGCCACTTCTTTACGAACAAATTTAGATTCATCATTAACAAGTTTATCAAGACAATAGCCTTGTCTTGCTACTTCAGCACGAACAAATTCAGATTCATCATTGATCAGCTTGTCAAGACCATAGCCTTGTTTTGCTACTGCTGCACGGACATCCCACACTTTATCATTAATAAGTATGTCAAGACCATATCCTTGTTCAGCTGCTAACTCACGATCTTCCCAATCATCGCTATATACTAATTTGTCTAATCTTTGATCAGAAATAATTTTATCATTGTCTTCTA
>ENA-ORLY01002888-ORLY01002888.1-human-gut-metagenome-genome-assembly--contig:-NODE-2888-length-15124-cov-59.794710_pt1 | contig 15124 bp, 10 predicted proteins | sample MGYA00243071_ERZ508832 | MGnify/ENA primary metagenome ERZ508832 (study PRJEB26277, sample SAMN04329777) | human gut metagenome | biome: human-associated habitat | host: Homo sapiens | place: USA...
TGCTTAATTTACTGATTTACAGTGTGCTAAGTTGCTAAAACATAATCAAAAACGAGAACATGGAACTGGACACCCTACTTATTAGTTCTAGGAGCTGCTTCGCTAGCCTTACAACCAGTAAATGCTAGAAGCCAATTTACTAAAAAGCAAGTAGCGAAGGTGGTTAATACTGATGTCGCAATTAGTCTTGCGACTTCAATTGACTCTACGCATACAGAAATTATTGTGCCTAATATCATCTCAGTTGTCAAGCCTGCTGATATGCCAGTAGTTTCTTTTGGCAGTAAGAAGGAAGACCAATTGCTTGGATGTGATCTTATTTATAACTCAGATTCGTTGAATGTTTTACCAACCCGAACATTCGATGAGAAGGGACGATTGGCTTATGTGAAATCACCTGATGGAAGTTATGAACGCTATGTTTATACTGAGGATCAGCAAGGCAGAACAGTTAGCGAGGATAAGTATGAGCATAAAGCTTCAGATGAGGCTGGCAAGGAAACACTTCTTTGCAGCAAGACTTATGGCTACGACCATCTTGTAGGCGATGATACCGATGGTAAGGCTTATCTGATGAAAGAGATAACTTATGGTGTAGATTATTTTTTTCAGATTCATTATATTTCTAAAATCAAAGAATACAACTGGTATGAGGCTGGAAACTGCTTCGTTCTTACCGGTCAAAAGAATAATATTAAGGTAACTGTTGAAATCAATGGTGACGTTTGTGAGGCAACAGCCTGGAAAGCAGAAGAATTCAAAGACGGATGGGGAAATTGGAGTAAAATCATAGAACAGGTGTGGAATGTGACAGACAATTCTACCATTCATAAAGACTATAGATTTGGTAGTTCTTCGGTGAGCGGAAACAAAAAAGAGGTGACTTCCGCAAACGGATATACTACTATCATCAATTATAACTATTCTGCAGACAAAGGAGGTTCATGGATTCTTACTGATAAAACGGTTAAGACAGATAATTATGATGATCCATGGATTTACGATGGTAAACATCGTGAATGTATCACCTATACCTATGATCGTGAAAAGAAGGAATTCATACAGAATCGTTATGATGCTTATGACTGGATACGTCAAAATCCGAACATCTTGCAAAGGACTTATAAGTATGGTGGAGATATGACTCGTAGATTCTTGGAGTATGATGATGCAGGAAATCTCGTTAACTATGATGGTGTATATCCTTTTAAGGATGGAAGATATTGTTCTGAAATATATAAACATATAGGTAGCAGTTCTCAAGAATTGGATGAAATCACCTGGGTTTACTATGCTACCGATGGAAAAGAAGAAGCAAGATATAGATTATGTGATGTGGATGCTTCTAATAGACCAACCAAACCTCTCGAAATTTTCAAGAATGGTAAATGGGAGAAGTTTGCGATTCCTGATGAGACCTTTAAACTGGAATTGGGAGACTATGAACTCTGTCCTTACTATGAATTCAATAAGGACGGATATGTGACAAAAAATCAAAAATATGATAGTGATGGCGGTTATCTCTTGACTTATACTTATACAGAGAATGGGTATACAAGAAAGAGGAAAGATAGCTATAAAGGGCCTGATTCTTACGACATGAAAGAATGTTATATTGATGATAAAGGAACTTATCATGAAGTTGAGTTGGAATATGAGGATGGCGAAAAGGATTATGGACATAAGCGCTCTTTAACCTCTGATGGTATAGAATTTACTTATTCTTGGTCTTATGAAAATAATGACTTTGACCCAGAGCCACGTACGAGTGTTTTTCCTATCACAGTCGAAAATAATGGCGTCAGTACCACTATCTATCGTGATCTGCAAGATGGTAAGATTGTAGAAACCAGTAAACGTGAGGAGACAAATAATGAGAATGGAAGTACAACCATTACTTATGATAAGGTAGGCGACGAGTGGCAGCCAAGCAGTAAGGAAGAAAGCAGCTATGTTGCTAAGCCTCAGTTTGCATTGATAATGCCAAGTTCTCCGGTAAAGGCATATAACAGTTCTGCTTATATCTGCGATATTGATTCTACATTCTTTGCAGATAAATCTGATTTATCTTCTCATGCCAACTATACATGGGATGCATCTTCGGATTCCTGGAAAGCCGATTATGTAAATGAATCGACATGTAACGTAGAGGGTAATACACTTACTTATACTGTTAAGAACAGTTATATAGAAAGCATCATATCCTATACCCGTGATAACGACAACCGACTGATACAGTATACAAAGAATAGCTCTACTGCAACAAGAGCAGCTGCAAATACTTCCTTAATCAAGGATTTCGAATACGATAAGAAAGGAAGATTGGTCTCTGTAACCATCACAACCGATCATGTAGAAAAGTATGTAATGAAATATGGTGATGAGGCAACTGGTATCAATCCTGTGGTAGCAGCTCCTGTATCTGCTATCCATATTTCGGTATCAGGTAAAATGATTACAGCTGAGGGATGCAAGCAGCTTGCTCTCTATTCTCTTGATGGAAAAAAACTGGCTGCCAGTCAAAACGCAACCATAATGGCTCCTACTACTGGTGTGTTCATCATAGTAGCTGATGGCAAAAAGATAAAGATGGTTATCCGATAATCATCCTTTTCTAAATATAAAACAAAATCCTCCCGAATTTATTTATTGCCAGTAAATAAATTCGGGAGGATTTGTCTTTATTACCTTCACGCCGATAAAGGTGGGGAAGAAAAGAGCGTTCTTATTGGTTGTTATAATCAATCATTACTATTCTCTTTAAAAATCTTGCAAGCCTTGTTGCCTGCTATATAAGCTACGTATGCTTTTATTTGATAGCGAGGATAGGCTTTCTGCATATCTGCGGCATAAGCTTTTACTTGTTGGGCATCTTCTAAGCGTGCCTCTTCCAGATGATCAACGATGCCTGCATCTTTAGACTTGTAATATTTAAACTCAATGATGCGGCAGTCGTTGTGGAATGATGTGCCAGGAATGCCGGTCAAGACTAAGTCGGCACGACCCGATGGCAAGTTCTGTTCGATGGCGAATGTATAGCAATTGCTCAAGTAGCGGCTCAGCAACTCGAAAAATGAACAGCGAATGAAATTCTCGTTCATCTTGTCAAAGGCTTGGGCTGGAAGCTGACCTAAGTATTCCTTAACATAGTTATGGAATAATGGCTCCAGTTCTCTGTCTCTGACAAATGCCTCGTATGCAGGAACAAACTTACGGGCATTGTCGCTGATACTATTCAATTCGTTGTAGTAACTCATATATACACTCTTGGTCGTCAAGTTTGGCAAAGCCATTTTGTAATTGTCCTTCAGGGTGGTCATACCCAAGTAGTAGAGGCTGATAGGGTAGAACTCTGGGGAGAAGAACTTTTGCTTGTTGAACTTGCTGCGTAAATCGGCTTGTGAATAGTACAATTCTCCATCCATCAACAGGCTGTCGAGCATTTCTTTGGCATTGTCAAGCGTGATGGTCAATCTTCTTATCCAACTAGTGTCAGTACGTAGGTTCTCATCTACCATTTCCGTAGGGATGCCGCCTTTCAGTTCTGCAAAGTTCTTGAGGAAGTAAGTCAGAATGGTAGAGTTAAATAATGGTTCTGCATTTGGTAAAAAGTGGTAACCATCATAATTGTTGAGTATTAGAGTCCATAATTCCTCGAAAGAGGCTTGAGGGCCATATTTATTGATGACATACTTCAGATATTGGGCTGCTTCCTCATGGGTAAAGCCTAATAGGTTGGTAAATTCAGGCTTCAGTGTCAACATCTCTGCGATGTTGTAGCCACTGGTTAAGTCATCCATGGTGACAGGCAGTACTCCTGTGCAGAAGCAGGTGCGGATGGTACCTTCGCCAATGCCTGCCTTGATAACCTTGAAGAAAGTTCGTAGAAAACTTTCCCCTGTGGTCAGGTCCTGGTACAGCGAGTCCTTAAAGACAACTAGTAGCTGGTTGGTAAAGTTGTCGTATTCATCTATTAATATATAAAGAGGTGGAAGATTATGGGAAGAGATAAACTCGCATACTTCAACCAACATGTTAGAGGCATTGCCATCCTCTCTGAACCTGAAATCTCCAAAAAGGTCTCTGTTGCGTTCCACCAATGTACGGAGTGGACTGCAATTCACGGCGTTGAAGTTTTTCTCGATGTCTTCCTTCTTGCTGGCAACGGAAGTTGTGGAAAAGTCATATCTTACAACGAGATATTGGTTGTGCTCGTTTGTTGGGTGTTCGCCAATCCAAGTTCCACCAAACAATTCTTTGAATTGTGTTGCCATGTTACGGTCGTAATAGTGAGCCAACATGGAAACGAGCAGACTCTTTCCAAATCTGCGAGGACGGAGAAAAACTGGTGCTTTGTAACGCTCAAGCAGTGGAATATAGTTGGTCTTGTCCACATAATAATATCCCTTGTGGCGAATCTCTGCAAAGTTCGCCACAGCGTATGGAACGGTAATATCTGCCTGTGAGTATGTCATGGTCTATCTCCTTTTTGTTGCAAATGTACGATTTTTATTTATTACTACCAAATAAAATCGAAAGATTTTGTTTAATATAGTAATACCAGTCCGGCAAAAGCCGAGTAGAGTATCATGCGGATAGGATTGATCTTCATCACCTTCACGCCGATAAAGGTGGCAAAGAAGAGGGCGATGGAGATGTAGAAATGCCAGGGATTGGCTGGCGTAGAGAAGTTCTCGCCATTCATCAGGAGCAGGGCTGCGGCTCCCACCAAGCCGACGATGGCAGGACGAAGACCGATGAAGATGCTCTGGACGGCTGTGGTGTTCATATACTTGTACAGCATCTTGCTGATAAGAATCATCAAAACCAAGGATGGGAGAACCAGCGCAAAGGTTGCCATGGCACTTCCGAGTACAGCCATCATGCCACTCATGCCGGCATTATGGACAGCTGTATAGCCACAATAGGTGGCGGTGTTGATACCGATAGGTCCCGGTGTCATCTGAGAGATGGCAACCACATCGGTAAACTCTTGCATCGTCATCCAATGATACTGCGTAACAACCTGTCCCTGAATCAGGGATATCATGGAATAGCCTCCTCCGAATCCGAAGATGCCTATCTGAATGAATACGATGAAAAGCTGAAGAAATATCATATATATATAATAATGTGTAAAGTTAATAGGGCATTCCTACAATAAGGCGTAGCCCCTATAAACTATTAACTATAAACTTTTAACTAATCTTATTCCGTTGGCTGGATAAACTGTCCATAGATGTAGCCACCTACGGCAGCTGCGATAATCACCCAGATTGGGTTGACGCCCAAAAGCCAGATCAGAAGGGCGGATAGAATAGGAATCCAGCAGTTGACAAGCGAAATACCGGCACTCTTGGCAAGCGAGAATGTAGGTACGGCTATCAATGCCACGACGGCAGGACGGATGCCTGCAAACATGGCAGCAACAACCTTGTTGTCTTCAAACTGATGGAAAAACATGGCTATCGCTAAGATAATAAGGAACGATGGCAACGAAGCGCCGAGGGTGCAGACGATGGCTCCCGGTGTCTTTGCCAACTTATATCCGAGCAGGGAACTCATGTTGATGGCCAAGGCGCCCGGACAAACCTGGGTAGTAGCAATGGCATCCAAGAATTCCTCCTTCGTCATCCAATGATGCTTGTCGACGACTTCGGATTCTATAATAGGAATCATGGCATAGCCACCACCAAAGGTGACTATGCCAATCTTCAAAAATGTTTTGAATAATGTAAGATAACTTACGCTATTATTCATTTTTTACCTTTTTATTTTTTTTACTTTTTCAAAGCTCTTTCTTCAATCCACTGACGTGCATTGACAAATGCCTCAATCCAAGGAGTAACCTCGTCGTTGCGGCGATCAGCTGGATACCAGGCGTTCTGCCATGGGAAGATGGCACGCTCCAAGTGTGGCATCATAGCCAAGTGGCGGCCATCTGCAGAGCAGATACCTGCTACATTGTAGTCACTGCCGTTAGGATTACCTGGATACTCAGCGTAGTTGTACTTCGCAATGATGTTGTAGTGATCCTCTGGCTCTGGCAAGTAGAAACGACCCTCGCCGTGAGCTACCCAGATACCGAGCTTATCACCGCTCAGGCTACCGAACATCACACTGTCGTTCTGAGGAATGGTCAAACCGAGGAATGTGCTCTCGAACTTCTTGGATGTGTTGTGGCAGAGGTGTGAACGATGCTTGTGCTCAGGATTGATGAGGTTCAACTCAACCATCAGCTGGCAACCGTTGCAGATACCGAGTGAAAGGGTATCCTCACGGGCATAGAACTTATCGAGTGCCTCTTTAGCCTTAGGATTGTAGAGGAATGCACCAGCCCAACCCTTGGCAGAACCGAGAACATCGGAGTTAGAGAAACCACCGCAGAATACGATGAAGTTCACATCCTCCAGAGTCTCACGACCAGAAATCAAGTCGGTCATCATCACATCCTTTACATCGAAGCCGGCGAGATACATAGAGTATGCCATCTCACGCTCACCATTGGTACCCTTCTCACGGATGATAGCTGCCTTGATGCCAGATGGCTTGCGACGGTTAGCGTCGAGGCTGTAGCTAGCGAGGGTTCCCTTGAAGCCATAACCGAAGTTCATCTCGATAGGCTGCTTCTTATAATTGGTGTAACGCTTCTTAGCCATACCGTTCATGCTCTGCTTGCGGTCGAGGAGGTAAGATGTCTTATACCAGTCATCACGCAATGCATCGATATCGAACTCGTGCTCGAAGCCTTCCTTCTTGATGATGATCTTGCGGAGCTCAGGAGCTGGATAACCAATCTTGGCATAACCGATACCGTTCTCATCGAAGAATGCTTTCAACTCGTCCTTGTGAGCATCGCTTACCTGAATGACAACACCTGGGTTCTCTGCGAAGAGAGTCTTGATGATGTCGGCATCTGCGATGTCGTGGAGGTTGATCTTCATACCGCCCTCTACGTTGGCGAATGTCATTTCGAGGAGAGTTGTAATCAAACCACCGGCGCTGATATCGTGACCAGCCATTACCCAACCACGGTTGATGAGTTCCTGTACAGCGTTGAAGCAGTCAACGAAGTACTCTGGGTTCTTGACGGTAGGAACATCGCTGCCCACCTTGCCCAGACTCTGAGCGAAAGCAGAACCACCGAGACGCTGCTCGTCGAAACTGAAGTCGATATGGTAGAGGCTAGAGTTCTTGTCGTTAACGAGAACTGGGCTAACCACCTTCTTGACATCTGAAACCTCACCACCAGCACTTACGATAACGGTACCCGGAGCGATGATCTTCTCGCCGTTAGGATACTGCTGGGTCAAAGAGAGAGAGTCCTTACCTGTTGGTACGTTTACGTGGATGGCGCAGCAGAAGTCTGACAATGCCTTCACACCCTCGTACAGACGGGCATCCTCACCCTTCTGACTGCGGCAAGGCCACATCCAGTTAGCAGAGAGGCTGATGCTGTCCATGCCATCTGCCAATGGAGCCCATACGATATTAGTCAATGACTCTGCTACTGAGAGTACAGAACCTGCCTTAGGATCGGCAAGACCAGCCTGAGGTGCATGACCCATTGCTGTTACGATACCCTTCTCGCCACGGTAGTCGAGTGCTACGACACCACAGTCTGAGAGTGGCAACTGAATCTGACCCTGCCCCTGCTGACGGGCAATCTTACCTGTTACGGAACGGTCTACCTTGTTGGTCAACCAGTCCTTACAAGCAACAGCCTCCATCTGGAGAACACGCTGCAAGTACTCGTCGAGGTTATCTGCAGAATAAGTTACATCTTCATATTTACGCTCTACGGTCTCATCTACCATCACAGTCTTAGGAGTATGACCGAACATCTGAGCTACATCGAGGTCGAATGGCTTCACGCCGTCAGCCTGCTTGAAGCTGAAGTGAGCATCGCCTGTAGTCTCACCAACCACGTACATTGGAGCACGCTCACGGTCGGCAATCTTCTGAACCTCGCTGATATACTTCTCGTCGATGAGCAAGCCCATGCGCTCCTGGCTCTCGTTGGCGATGATTTCCTTGGCGCTCAAAGTCTTGTCGCCGATAGGCAACTTAGACATGTCGATTTCGCCACCGCACTCTTCTACCAACTCAGAGAGACAGTTCAAGTGACCGGCTGAACCGTGGTCGTGGATGCTGACTACTGGGTTCTCATCGTTCTCAACGAGTGCACGAACCAGGTTGTAGGCACGCTTCTGCATCTCAGGGTTGGCACGCTGAACAGCGTTCAACTCGATGCCATTGCTGTAACGGCCTGTATCTACAGAAGAAACAGAACCGCCACCGAGACCGATGCGATAGTTATCACCACCTACTACGACCACCTTGTTGCCCTTCTGTGGCTCGCCCTTCTTATAGTCACGCTTTTTGCCGTAGCCTACACCACCAGCAAGCATGATTACCTTATCGTATGCATACTTCTCACCATTCTCCTCGTGCTCGAATGTAAGCACAGAACCGGTGATGAGAGGCTGACCGAACTTGTTACCGAAGTCTGATGCACCGTTGGAAGCCTTGATCAGAATCTGCTCTGGAGTCTGATAGAGCCACTTACGCACTGGCATGATGTCTTCCCAGTCGCGCTCAACATCGCTCTTGCCGTTGTCATCCTTCAAGCGAGGATAAGCAGTCATGTAGCAGGCGGTACCTGCGATAGGCCATGAACCTACACCACCACCCATACGGTCGCGGATTTCACCACCCGTACCGGTAGCAGCACCATTGAAAGGCTCTACGGTAGTAGGGAAGTTGTGGGTCTCAGCCTTCAGAGAGATAACACTCTCGATATCCTTCACCTGGAAGAAATCGCTGGTAGTCTGATCGGCTGGAGCAAACTGCTCGATAACAGGACCCTGAGAGAAAGCCACATTGTCCTTGTAAGCAGAGAGAATCTTGTTAGGATTCTCGTTGGTGGTCTTCTTGATCATGTTGAAGAGAGAAGACTCCATCTCCTTACCGTCGATGATAAACTGGCCGCCGAAGATCTTGTGGCGGCAGTGCTCTGAGTTGATCTGTGCGAAACCGAAGATTTCGCTGTCGGTGAGAGGGCGTCCGTTCTCTTTCTCCAGCTTGTGGAGATAAGCTATTTCGTCCTCGCTGAGGGCAAGACCCTCTTCCTCGTTATACTTCTCGAGGTCATCGACGTACTTGATAGGTTCTGGCTGGTGGTTCACGGTGAACACATCCTGTCCGATACCGTTGTACATACGCTGGAGCATAGGGTCGTGCTCAGCGTTTTCGCTATCTACAGGGAAGTACTCCTCGATACGCGAAATGCCGTTAAGACTCATGTTCTGAGTAATCTCAACGGCATTCGTACTCCAAGGAGTAATCATTTCACGGCGTGGGCCGACATAGAAGCCCTGCAACTGCTGGGCGTCCTCTAAAGTCGCGTCACCATAAAGCCAACAAAGTTCATTGATTTCGTCCTGAGATGGTTTGTGGTCAATCTCGGTCGCAATCACACTCTTAGATGGAGTTCTAAAAAAAAGAATCATACTTGCTTTCTTTTATATTATTAATGTATTTATTTCTTTTCGAGTGCAAAGATAGTGCAATTTCAAGACACTACAAAATAAAACACTGTTTTTTATGTTTTTTTTGTTGAGATTTGGGCTATTCTTACCTTGAAAGGCTACATTTGGCGGTTTAGCTATAAGAAAAGTGCTTTCTGTTGCCTTTTTTGGTTAAAAAGGTGATAAATAAAGATTTAGAGGTTAAAAATGTCTAAATGCATTTGACAAATATTGTTTATTCGAGTCTTATCTGTAACTTTGCAAGTGAAAGAAGTGAATCAGTTTCTATAATGCCCTAAAATGTAGAAGCTTCCGGATAACGGATAAAAGCCGGGAGAACTCTAATATAATAGGAGGTAGAAAGCGACGTTAAGATATACTATAATCAATTAATAATAACAAGAAAATTTAAATTAGAAAGAATATGAAACAGACAAAGTTAATGGTAATGGCAATGATGGCTGTAGCTCTGATGGCTACAAGCTGTGCAAGTAAGAAGGATCTTCAGAATTGCCAGAATGAGAATAAGGAATTGTCAAGCAACTATCAGGCTACCAAGGAAAAACTGGCAGCTACAGAGGCTAGTCTGGCTGCTGTCCAGGAGCAGCTCGCTACTGCAAAGAGCGATTACGCTAAGTTGCAGAACTCGCTTGACAAGAGTTTGAACAATGCAAGCCAGAACAACGTGAGCATTGAGAAACTCGTTGACCAGATCAACGAGAGTAACCAGTATATCCGCCACCTGGTTGAGGTAAAGAGCAAGAGCGATTCGCTCAACATGGTTCTTACCAACAACCTGACCCGCTCTTTGAGCAAGGAAGAGATGAAGGAGGTTGATGTTCAGGTTCTGAAGGGTGTAGTTTACATCTCTCTGGCTGACAATATGCTCTATCAGAGTGGTAGCTATGAGGTGAACAGCCGTGCTCAGGAAACATTGAGCAAGATTGCTAAGATCATCACAGACTACAAGGATTACGATGTGCTCGTAGAGGGTAATACCGATAACGTACCAGTAAGCACTACAAGTGCCAAGATGAAGAATATCCGCAACAACTGGGACCTCTCTGCTCTCCGTGCAGCTTCTGTTGTTCAGTACTTGCAGGAGCACTTCGGTGTAAATCCTAAGCGTCTTACTGCTGGTGGCCGCGGTGAGTACAACCCTGTAACAACTAACGATACAGAGGTAGGCAAGCAGCGCAACCGCCGCACTCAGATTATCATCACTCCTAAGCTCGACCAGTTCATGGACTTGATTGACAAGGCTCCAGAGGAGAAGTAAAAAGACTATTTAAAGGTAAAAAGGTAAAAAGGTAAAAGGGTAAAAAAGTAAATAAGTAGAGGCATCAGTGAGTTTTCGGGCTCATTGATGCCTTTTTAGGTATAAATATACAGGTTTTATGTTTTAAGTACGTAAAAAAGTGCTTTTTGTTGTCATTTTGCTAGAATTATTCTTAATTTCCTTTCTTTTCTTGATTATTTTTATTAATTTTGCAGGCAAAATATCAAGGGGCCACTTGGCTGCCCTGATTATTGTACATTGTAAATTATTAATTATACATTATATTGTGTTATGGAAAAGATTAAGATGACAACTCCATTGGTAGAGATGGACGGTGATGAGATGACAAGAATTCTCTGGAAGATGATTAAGGACGAACTGATTCTTCCTTTCGTGGATTTGAAGTCTGAGTATTATGATCTCGGTCTGCCTTATCGCGACCAGACCAATGACCAGGTAACCATCGACTCTGCTGAGGCGGCTAAGAAATATGGCGTGGCTGTGAAGTGTGCTACTATCACTCCTAATGCACAGCGTATGGACGAGTATAAACTCCACAAAATGTGGAAGAGCCCTAATGGAACTATCCGTAGCATCATGGACGGTACCGTATTCCGTGCTCCTATCACCATCCCAAGCATCCACCCTTGTGTAAAGAACTGGGAGAAGCCTATTACCATCGCCCGTCATGCTTACGGCGATGTATACAAGAGCGTGGAACTTCGTGCTGATGAGCCAGGTACAGCCAAACTCGTGTTCGAGGGTAAGAGCGGCAAGAAGCAGGAGATAGAGATTCATTCTTTCGATGGTGCTGGCGTTATCCAGGGCATGCACAATACTGATAAGAGTATCCGCAGCTTTGCTCACAGCTGCTTCAAGTTTGCCATTGATACCAAGCAGGATCTCTGGTTTGCTACCAAGGATACCATCTCTAAGACTTATGATGCCCAGTTCCGTAAAATCTTTGAGGAAGTATATGAGAGCGACTATAAAGAGAAGTTTGCAGAACTCGGTATCGAGTATTTCTATACATTGATTGATGATGCAGTGGCTCGTGTTATCCGCAGCAAGGGCGGCTTTATCTGGGCTTGCAAGAACTATGACGGTGATGTGATGAGCGATATGCTCAGTACAGCCTTCGGTTCTCTAGCGATGATGACTTCTGTATTGGTTTCTCCTGACGGCAAGTATGAGTATGAGGCAGCACACGGTACCGTGACCCGTCACTACTATCGCTACCTGAAGGGTGAAGATACATCTACCAACCCGATGGCTACCATCTTTGCATGGAGCGGTGCGTTGAGAAAGCGTGGCGAACTGGATGGCATCAAGGAACTTCAGAACTTTGGCGACCAGTTGGAGGCTGCATGTTTCGATACTTTGAATGATGGTATCGCTACCAAGGATCTCGTAAACCTGATGGAAGGTGTTGAGGCTAAGGCTGTAAACTCTGCCGGCTTTATCGCTGCCATCCGCGAGCGTCTGGAAAAGCGATTGGCATAAAAACAATAAGACCTGGGGTGATTAACCTCAGGTCTTATTGTTTTAGTTATTTTTAGTTTAAATCTTGATTCTTTTTCTTGCGTTTACGCAAAGCGTCTGAATAAACCTTAAACAAATCAATGTTCAGCAACTGACAGATATGGTAAAGCATACCCGTATCTATAGTGGCTCTGCCGTATACCTTATATATATTAGTACGATGGCAGCCTAATTGCTCAGCAAGCCATACTGTGGTCTTGCCTTGCTTGTTTAATTCCTCTTTGATGATTTCACCGATTAAGGGAATTGCATTTACTTTATCTTTCATACTCTTTCAGTTGTGTTATATGCTCACTTATAGTTATATCGGGTGCAAAAGTAGTATTTCTGTTTCTAACTAGCAAAGAAACATGTAGCGAATTTGGAACACTAAGTTAAAATGTGTAACAAAATACTCGTTTTTTTATATTTTTTTTCTCTAAAGAACTAAATGTCACGAAATTGTAACTGAATGTAACGCTTATTACGAAAGAAAAGTCGTAATTTTGCAGCGGTATTTTAAATAACATGAAATATGGAAGAGAATATGAAAAGAATACTTGTTGTTGATGATGAGCAAGACTTGTGTGAGATTCTGAAATTCAATCTCGAAACAGAAGGATATGAGGTAGAAACAGCCAATTCGGCAGAAGAGGCTTTGGAGATGGACATCGCTTCGTTCGATCTGCTGCTACTGGACGTCATGATGGGAGGAATGAGCGGTTTCCAGCTGGCTAAGCAGTTGAAGGGCAATCCGATGACAGCCAATGTTCCGATTATCTTCCTTACAGCCCGAGATACGGAAAACGATACGGTGACAGGATTCAATATCGGTGCCGATGATTATATCTCGAAACCTTTCTCTATCCGAGAGGTGATGGTCAGAGTGCGTGCCGTCTTGCGCCGTACGGCTGAACAGGCTGGCGATGCTGATGAATCGAAGATCATCAACTATCAGGGACTGCAGTTGAATCTGGACAAGAAGACGGTGAGCATCGATGGTGAGGCAATCCCTTTCACCAAGACCGAGTTCGAACTCCTGCGTCTTTTCCTCGAAGAGCGCGGCAAGGTCTTCTCACGTCAGGAACTTATCGACCGGGTATGGCCTAAGGATGTGATGGTACTCGACCGCACGGTGGATGTTAACATCACCCGTATGAGAAAGAAGATTGGTAAATTTGCCAAGTGCATCGTTACCCGTCTGGGATTCGGTTATTATTTTGATGCGTAATTAAAATGTTTAAGTTAAATAGTGTAGGTAGGAAGTTGTACTTCAGTGTACTGGCGGTGTTCCTTGTGTTCGCCGTCAGTTTTATCGTGTTCCAGCAGGCACGAGAGAAGCAGTATAAAATAGGTACGCTTACTATCAAGCTGGAAAATTATAATGAACTGTTGGCAGAAGATCTGGCGCTCTCTCCTGGTGAAGGAATTATTCTGCAGGATAGCATTCACAATAGGGATGTGATTGTGGCTCATGAGAAGTTGAAGGCTTTTGTACGCGAACATGAAAGCAAGGACCTTCGTGTTACGCTGGTGCGCCCGAACGGTAAGGTGATTTATGACAACATGAGTTCCGACTATGATCAGTTTGCCAACCATGCTAAACGTGAGGAAATAGCAGAGGCCTTGAAAAACAGGGTAGGCTCAAGCGTGGAGCGACAGTCTAAAACCCTGAAGCATGATTATTTCTATGTGGCTTCTTATTTTCCGGAAAGCAAGCTCATCATCCGTACGGCACTACCTTACAATAATGATTTGGCAAAATCGCTGCAGGCTGACCAGCATTTCATCTGGTTTGCCATCGTAGCCGTCATTCTGCTTACCATCGTGCTCTACCGTTTTACGGACCGTCTGGGTAAGAATGTCTCCAAACTGAGCATCTTTGCTTATAAGGCAGATCACAACGAGAGTCTTGAGGTGGAAGATCTCGCCAAGTTCCCTAACGATGAGTTGGGCGAGATAGCCGAGCGTATCATCAAGATGTATAAGCGCATACAGACCACCCGATGTGAACAGGATGTACTGAAGCGGCAGCTTACCCAGAATATAGCTCACGAGCTGAAGACTCCTGTGGCAAGTATCCAGGGTTATCTGGAAACGATACTCGACAATCCGCATATCAACGAAGAGATGAAGTCGCAGTTTCTGCAGCGCTGTTATGCCCAGAGCGAGCGTCTCACCTCTCTGCTCCGCGACATCTCTACCCTGAACCGGTTGGATGACGGTTCGGATATGCTAGATTTCGAGGCGGTAGACATTACGCAGATGGTGAGTGAAATAGCCCGTGAGACGGCGCTGGAAAGAGAGTCACACAAGATGACTTTCGAGAATCTTCTTCCCGACCAGCATATTATCGTGAAGGGTAACCGCAGTCTGCTCTATAGTGTGTTCCGCAATCTTACCGACAATGCCATAGCCTATGCCGGTGAAGGGCGTAAGATAACGTTGAGTGCCAAGGAGCAGGGCAATAAGTGGCATTTCATCTTCAGTGATAACGGTCAGGGTGTTCCTGCCGAGCATCTCTCCCGTCTATTTGAGCGTTTCTATCGGGTAGATAAGGGACGCAGCCGCAAGATGGGTGGCACCGGTTTGGGTCTTGCTATCGTCAAGAATGCCGTTCTCCTGCATGGCGGAACCATCCGTGTAAGCAATCAGCAGGAAGGCGGCTTGAAGTTTGAATTTACGCTTAAGAAATAAAAATGTTTTTTGAATAAAATATTAGGGTGTCCAGTTCTCTGTTCTTAAAAACAAGCTGGAAACATCCCTGTTAATTGTTAATATTACGCTCTGATAT
>ENA-ORLY01002890-ORLY01002890.1-human-gut-metagenome-genome-assembly--contig:-NODE-2890-length-15122-cov-6.161050_pt1 | contig 15122 bp, 15 predicted proteins | sample MGYA00243071_ERZ508832 | MGnify/ENA primary metagenome ERZ508832 (study PRJEB26277, sample SAMN04329777) | human gut metagenome | biome: human-associated habitat | host: Homo sapiens | place: USA...
ACCACCGAAGCTGAAAGCAGCAGATTTACAGTCTGTCCCCATTGGCCACTCGGGAACACGCCCATATTCTTTTGTGTGTCCTGCCGGACGACTTGTTTATTTTAGCATGGAAGGATGGATTTGTCAACACTTTTCTGCAAATTTCTGCAGGCGTTTTTCCAAGCCGGGATCCGGACAAAAAAGCCCCGTCGGGGCCCGGAAAAAGGGTACCCGACGGGGCTTGGAAGCACATGCTTTTTTCTTACAGATCTCTGAAAAATCAGTAAGCGATGCCGGCTGCGTCATAGCAGGCCTTGGCAGCCTCCATGATGGCGTTGGAGGTCACAGTGGAGCCGCTCACAGCGTCCACGTTGGGGGTGTTGCCAGCCACGATGGCATCAGCCACGGTGGGAGCAGCAGCCTGGCCCAGGCTCTCGGTCTCGGTGGATGCGTCCACGTCGCAGGCGGTAGCAACGCCGTTCTCGAAGGTGATGGTCACGGTCACGTCGCCGTTCATGCCCTTGGCAGAAGCGGTCTGGGTGCCGGTGTAGCCCTCGCCCTCAGCAACGGAAGCAGCCTCGGAAGAAGCGGCCTCGCTGGCAGCCTCAGAAGAAGCAGCAACGCTGGAAGCAGCCTCGGAAGAGGCAGCAGAAGAAGCGGAGCTGCCGCAGGCGGCCAGGCTGACAGCCAGGGCACAGACAACAGCGATCTTGGTGAACTGTTTCATAGTTGTATATTCCTTTCTGAAAATGCAAAATCGGTACCGGGCCCCAGCCGGGCGCACCGGGCACAGAATGCTATTATACACGTTTTGAACGATTTTTCAAGTGCATAATGCCGAAAAAGTCTGGAAAAGTTTGTGAAAAGTGCGAGCTTCCTTCTGAAACATGCACAACGCATTGAAAATCCGGCAGCATCATGATATTATTTTTATGGAGAACAGAAAAAGGCAATCCGCCGGACAGAAAGGTATGAGCATGTCATGACGACCCAAGAATGTTATGCACAGATGGGCGCAGATTACAACGAAGTATTCCGTCGCCTGTACAACGAAGCAATGATCCGCAAGTTTGTGCTGCTGTTTCCCAAGGATGACAGCTTCCACAATCTGGAAGCTGCCCTGAAGGAACAGAACGTGAAGGAAGCCTTCCGCGCAGCACACACCCTGAAGGGCGTGTGCCAGAATCTGGGCTTTTCCAACCTGTATGCCCCGGCGGTGACGCTCACCGAGACGCTGCGCGCCGGCCAGCTGGAAGGCACGGCAGAGCAGTTTGCCGAGGTAGAAAAGCAGTACCGCATTACGATGGCCGCCATTCAGGCACTGGACTGAACGGAACGAAATACCCCGCCGCACCCGCTTCCATTCTGGAAGGGTGCGGCGGGGTATTTGCATTATTGCAGCTTTTTTCGTTTTTCGTAGTCGTTGAGGGCGTCCATCGCTTCACCGGAGAGCGGGTAGAGGGCGATCATGTTGAAGATGGTCATCAGGCCGATGCCCACATCGCCCAGGTCCCACACCACGGTGTAGGCCTGCAGGCCGCCGATGAGCAACATGACCAGAGCAATCAGCTTGTACACGGTCTGGCTCCACCAGTTGTCGCCGCACAGATAGGCCACGTTGCCGCGGGCGTAGTACAGCACTCCCAGAAAGGTGGAAAAGCTGAACAATGCCAGTGTGGCGGCAATGAACACGGTGCCAAACCCGCCCAGATGGTACTGCATGGCGGTCTGCAGCAGGTCCATGCCGGAAAGCCCGGCGGTGAGGTCCTGCGGCACCAGCAGCATCAGAAAGGCGGTGCAGCTGCAGATGACCACCGTGTCAATCAGTACGCCCAGCGCCTGCACGAAGCCCATCTTGACCGGATCGTCGCACGCGGCGGCTGCGGCAGCGCAGGGGGCTGAGCCGCTGCCGGCTTCATTGGAGAAAAGCCCGCGCTTGACGCCGTTCATCAGCACGGCACCAAAGCCGCCGGCCGCTATCTGCCGCAGACCAAAGGCCTCGGCAAAAATGCGGCCCAGCACGGCGGGCAGCTGGCGGAAGTTGACCACCAGAATGCCCACGGTGAGCACAAAGTAGCACACCGCCATGATGGGCACCATCACATCCAGGCTTTTCACGGTGGCGTTCTTGCGCAGCACGATGAGAGCGGCCAGCGCTGTGAGCACCAGCGTAGTGGTCAGCGGGGGAATGTGGAACGCGTTCTGGAACGCCGAACTCACCGAGTTGGAGATCACCTGACTGATGCCGCACCAGCAGATCAGGCCCGACACCGCAAACAGCGCCGCCGTGACCGAGTGCCGGAGTTTTTTGCCGCGCCGACGCTCAGCCAGTGCGTGCAGGTAGTAGGCCGGGCCGCCGCGCCAGCCGCCGTAAAGCGGGTCGGGCTGGCGGTATTTCTGGGCCAGCGTGGACTCGATAAAAGAGGTGGAAGCGCCCAGCAGGGCAGTGACCCACATCCAGAACACCGCGCCTGCACCGCCGGCCGAAACCGCCGCCACTACGCCCACCAGGTTGCCCATGCCCACCCGGGTGGCGGTGGACACCACCAGGGTCTGGAAGGAGGAAAGCCCCTCCTTGTTCTGGTTCTTTTCGCACACGGCGGCGATCATATCCCGGAACAGCCGCACCGGCAGCAGGCGGGTGCGCAAGGTGAACCAGATACCGGCGGTGAACAGCAGCACGACCATCAGCGAGATGCCGATGCCGCCGCCCACTGGTAGCGTGAACAGATCGCCCCACAGCAGGCGGTAAACAAATTCAATAAGATGGGTCAGCAAGAGCAAGGCCTCCTTGTCGGTTGATGACTTCATTATAGTACAGTACAAAAGAATTGTAAAATCCAAAATATTGATCGAAAGAATCAATGGAACAGAAGAGCAGGCCCGCCACAAAACAAAAACCGCCCGGCTGTTGCACCGGGCGGCGGAGGAAGCAATAAGAATTGTCAGAAAATCACAGGATGTCGATGTATTCACCGGCCAGCGCTTTGTTCATGCTGCGCACGGCGCAGAACTTGCCGCACATGCTGCAGGTGTCGCTGTGGTCATCTTCCGGCAGGCGGGCGTCGCGGATGGCTTTGGCGGTCTCGGGGTCCAGCGCACAGGCAAACTGTGCGTCCCAGTCCAGCACCCGGCGGGCGTCGCCCATCTTGTCGTCGATGTCGCGGGCATGGGGGATGCCCTTGGCGATGTCGGCGGCGTGGGCGGCAATTTTGGACGCCACGATGCCCTGCTTGACGTCATCCACATTGGGCAGGGCCAGATGCTCTGCAGGAGTGACATAGCACAGGAACGCTGCACCGCTGGCGGCAGCCACGGCACCGCCGATGGCCGCCGTGATGTGGTCGTAGCCGGGGGCAATGTCGGTCACCAGCGGTCCAAGAACATAGAACGGAGCGCCCATGCAGATGCTCTTCTGTACCTCCATATTGGCGGCGACCTGGTTCAGAGGCACATGGCCCGGGCCCTCCACCATGACCTGGACATTGTGGGCCCAGGCGCGTTTGGTCAGCTCGCCCAGACGCACCAGCTCTTCGATCTGGCAGACATCGGTGGCGTCGGCCAGGCAGCCGGGGCGGCAGGCGTCGCCCAGAGAGATGGTCACATCGTGCTCTTCGCAGATGTCCAGGATCTCGTCAAAGTGCTCGTAGAACGGGTTCTCGTTGCCGGTCATGCACATCCAGGCAAACACGAGGGAGCCGCCGCGGCTGACAATGTTCATCTTCCGCTTATGCTTGCGGATCTGGTCAATGGTCTTGCGGGTGATGCCGCAGTGCAGGGTGACAAAGTCCACGCCGTCCTCTGCGTGCAGGCGGACCACATCAATGAAATCCTGTGCCGTCAGGGTGGCCAGGTCGCGCTGGTAGTGGATGACAGAGTCGTACACGGGCACCGTGCCGATCATGACAGGGCACTCGTGGGTCAACTTCTGGCGGAACGGCTGGGTGTTGCCATGGCTGGAAAGATCCATGATGGCCTCGGCACCCATGTTGACGGCGCTCATCACTTTCTGCATCTCGATGTTATAATCCTTGCAGTCACGGGAGACGCCCAGGTTGACGTTGATCTTGGTGCGCAGCATGCTGCCCACGCCCTCGGGGTTGAGGCAGGTGTGGTGCTTGTTGGCGGGGATGGCCACCTTGCCCTCCGAGACCCACTGCCGGATCTCTTCGGGAGTGCGGTACTCTTTCTTGGCCACGACCTCCATTTCGGGGGTCACGATGCCCTTGCGGGCGGCGTCCATCTGTGTGGTGTAAGTCTGCATACGATAAATCCTCCAAGTTGAACTCTCTCGATTTATTCCTGAATGGCGTCCGGTGCGCCGTTCATCCATGTAAAAATGTCCTTGCCGCCCAGTGTGTGATCCAGCGGGCCGGAGCCAGCGCCCAGGTCCAGCCCGGCGGAAAGGGCGGCGGTGATGTAGCCTTTGGCCCGCGCGATGGCCTGCGGCAGGGAATACCCCTTGGCCAGGTTCGCCGCAATGGCGCTGGAAAGGGTGCAGCCGGTACCGTGGGTGTTGGGGTTTGCAATCCGCCTCCCCGCGAACCAGGTCTCGGTGCCGTCGGCCTCCACCAGTAGATCATCCGCGTCGGTGTCGCTGTGGCCGCCCTTGAGCAGTACGGAGCAATCGCAGTCAAACGCGATGGCGCGGGCGGCGGCCAGCATCTCTTCCCGGCTGTGGATGGGACGGCCGGAAAGCACTTCGGCCTCCTGCCGGTTGGGGGTGATGACCTCGGCCAGCGGGAACAGCTGCTCCCGCAGGGAGCGGACGGCGTCCGTTTCCATCAGGCGGGAGCCAGAGGTGGCCACCATGACGGGGTCCACCACGATGTGCCGGGCCTGATAGAAACGCAGCCGCTCGGCGATCGTCGCAATGAGCGGGGCGGAAGATACCATCCCGATCTTGACGGCGTCGGGGCGGATGTCGGGAAACACCGCGTCGATCTGCTGTGCGAGGAAAGCAGGGGAAACTTCAAGGATGCCGGAAACGCCGGTGGTGTTCTGGGCCGTCAGCGCGGTGATGGCGCTCATGGCAAACACACCGTTCAGGGTCATGGTTTTGAGATCAGCCTGGATTCCGGCGCCTCCGCTGCAATCGCTTCCTGCGATGGATAATGCGGTCTTCATGAAAAATCTCCTTTGCATGAATTTTATAGCGCGGCAAAAGGTGGTGCCCCCAATCTGCCGCGGACTCCTCCAGCCGCCTTTGGCGGCAGCCCCCTCATAGAGGGGGCCTTTCTGCCTCCCTCCCGGAGGGAGGTGTCATCGCGCGGGCGATGACGAAAGGAGTTACAGTTTCCGGACCATCTGGCGCAGCTCTCTGCACGCGGCTTCGATATCCGGCTGTGCAAAGATGGCGCTGATGACGGCGATGCCGGCCTCTCCGCAGCCGGCAAGCTGGAGCAGGTTCTCCCTGTGGATGCCGCCGATGGCCACCACCGGGATGGGAACACTGGCGCACACATCCGCCAGCACCTGACGGGAGATCACGTTGGTGTCCGTCTTGGTGTGGGTGGGAAACATGGCCCCGCAGCCCAGATAGTCGGCCCCGTCCGCAAAAGCCTTTTTGGCCTCCGCCACATTGTGGGCCGACACGCCGATGATCTTGTCCGGGCCCAGCAGGCGGCGGGCCTCGGCGGCGCTCAGGTCGTCCTGCCCCACATGCACGCCGTCCGCACCGCACAGCTTTGCCAGCGGGACATTGTCATTGAGGATGAACGGGACATGGTACGCTCTGCAGAGGGCGGAAATTGTTTTTGCCTCGGCCAGCATATCGGCGTCGTCCAGGTGTTTTTCCCGCAGCTGAACGCAGGTGGCTCCGCCTTTCAGGGCGGCTTCCACCTGCTGGGGCAGGGTCTGTCTGCCGACCCAGGCGCGGTCCGTCACGGCATAAAGCCGCAGCATCTCAGCGGTACAGTTCATAACACAGCTCCTTTGGCAAAATTCAGGTCAGGCTGGCCTGCATGGAGCGCAGCGCGCCCGAACGCTGCAGGCTGAACAGCAGCACGCCCGCAATGACGGCACCGCCGGCCGTGGAGACCAGGAACGGGATGATGTAGGCGTAGAATGCGATGTCACCGGCGCTCTTGCCCATGAGCAGGATGGCCACCGGGTAGGCGCACAGCCCGCCCAGGATGGAGGTGCCAAACACCTCCGCCACCAGCGTGGGGAGCAGCTGTTTTGCCTTATGGTAGGTCAGCCCGCAGAGCAAAGCCCCAAACATGCTGCCGGGGAATGCCATCAGGCTGCCCAGCCCCAGCAGATTGCGCAGCAGCGAGGCCACAAAGGCCACGCCCACCCCGTAGTAAGGGCCCAGCAGCACGGCGCACAGGATGTTGACCATGTGCTGTACCGGGGCGCACTTGCTGCCAAAGATGGGAAAGCTGAACACGCTGCCCACCACGGCAAGCGCGCAGAACATTCCCGCCAGAGCGAGTTTTTTCACTGAGAGATTTTTCATGAAGATGCCTCCTTTGCAAAATACGGCAAAACAAAAACAGGAGACGCCTGTTACGGTGTCTCCTGTAAAAATCCATATCTTCAAAGTATGCACTTCGACGTTATGACTTCCTACGGCGGCATTATCCGCATCAGGTTAAAGGGTCGAAGTTCGGGTACTTCCTCTCAGCCTGCTTTACAAGCTCCCCTGTATTTGTGTTGACGCCCATATTCTACACCCGTCGGCTCCAAATTGCAAGAGTCGATTTGCTATACAATTTCCGTCCGGTATGCTATACTGAACAAAACGCCTGCAAAAATCAGAAGCAGGCGCAAAAAGGAGATTTGACTTATGGGTCTTGTCAAAGCAGCATTGGGCGCCGCTTCCGGCGTGATGGGCGACCAGTGGAAAGAATACTTTACCTGCAGTGCTCTCCCGGCAGATGTTCTGGCCGTCAAAGGCGAGAAAAAGCAGAGCGGCCGCTCTGCCAACCGCCATGGCAGTGAGAACATCATCACCGATGGCTCCATCGTGGCCGTGGCTGAGGGCCAGTGCGCCCTCATCGTGGAGCAGGGCAAGGTGGTGGATCTCTGCGCCGAGCCCGGTGAGTACACCTACAATACCGGTACCCAGCCCTCCCTGCTCAGCGGCGGGCTGGCCAAGAATATTGATGACGCTTTTGCCGAGATGGGCAAGCGCTTTGCCTTTGGCGGCCAGGAAGCCACCGACCAGCGGATCTACTACATCAACACCAAGGAGCTGCCCGGCAACAAATACGGCACCCCCAGCCCGGTGCCGTTCCGGGTGGTGGACCAGCGGGCCGGCATCGACATGGACATCAGCATCCGGTGCTTTGGCGAGTACAGCTACCGCATCACCAACCCCATCCTGTTTTACACCAATGTCTGCGGCAATGTGGAAAACGCCTATCTCCGTGAGACGCTGGACAGCCAGCTCAAGACCGAGCTGCTGACGGCCCTGCAGCCGGCTTTTGCCAAGATCAGCGAGCAGGGCATCCGCTACTCGGCTCTGCCCGGCCACACCATGGAAATGGCTGACGCCCTCAACGAGGTGCTCTCCGCCAAGTGGAAGAACCTCCGCGGCATTGAGATCGTCTCCCTCGGCGTGTCCGGCGTCAAGGCCAGCGAGGAAGACGAGGCCATGCTCAAGGCCATGCAGCGGGATGCTGCCTACATGGACCCCACCCGGGGCGCTGCCCATCTTGTGGGTGCCCAGGGCGACGCCATGCGGGCCGCTGCCGCCAACACCAGCGCGGGCCCGGCCATGGCCTTTATGGGCGTGAACGCGGCTGCCGCTGCGGGCGGAGCTGACGCTCAGACGCTCTACCAGATGGGGGCCCGGCAGGCGGCGGCACAGCCCGCTCCGGCTCCCGCCGCGGGCTGGAAGTGTGCCTGCGGCCAGAGCGGCAACACGGGCAAATTCTGCACGGCCTGTGGTGCTCCCAAGCCGGAGGCACCCACGGTCTGGGTGTGCAGCTGCGGCACCAAGAACAGCGGCAAGTTCTGCTCCGAGTGCGGCAAACCCCGCCCGGCGGCCCAGTGCGCCAACTGCGGCTGGAAGCCTGCCGACCTCACCCGGCTGCCCAAGTTCTGCCCGGAATGCGGCAAGCCCTTTGGGGCATAAGGGGGAATGAACCATGCCGAATGAAACCACCAATTACCAGTGCCCGGCCTGTACCGGCCCGCTGCGGTTCGACAGCGCCACGGGCAAACTGGTCTGTGATTACTGCGGCTCCACCTATGAGGTCAAGGAGGTGGAGGCCCTTTATGCAGACAAGCAGAAAGCCTCTGACACCGCCGCCCGGCAGCGGCCCCAGGGCCCCGTCTGGGGCGAGGAGGAAGCCGCCGGCCTCACCAGCCGCACCTGCTCTTCCTGCGGGGCCGAGCTGGTCTGCGACGGTACCACCGCTGCCACCACCTGCCCTTACTGCGGCAACCCCACAGTGCTGGGCGGGCAGCTCTCCGGCAAGCTGAAGCCGGAGTACATCATCCCATTCAAGCTGGATCGCAAGGCAGCCGTGCAGAACCTGAACAAATACTACAAGGGCAAAAAGTTCCTGCCAAAGGCGTTCAAAGAGCAGAACCACGTCGAAGAGATCCAGGGCGTGTATGTGCCGTTCTGGCTCTACGACGCCACTGCCGATGCCCGGGGTGCTTATGAGGGCGAAGTGACCGAGAGCCACCGCGAGGGGGATTACGTCGTCACCAATACCCAGCACTACAATGTGGCCCGCGCGGGTGAGGCAGACTTTATCAAGGTGCCCGTGGATGGCTCCAGCAAGATGCCGGATGCCCACATGGATGCCATTGAGCCCTTTGATTACAGCGCCATTCAGCCGTTCTCCACGGCGTACCTGCCCGGCTTCCTGGCCGACCGTTACGACGAGGACGAGGAAAAGTGTCTGCCCCGGGCCACCCGCCGGATGGAAAACACCACCCGCGCGGCCCTGCGGGAGACCATTGACGGCTACTCTGAGGTACACACCAAGGCGGAGAACATCAACATCGACATCCGCAAGGCGCACTACGCCCTGCTTCCGGTCTGGATGCTCCACACCCGCTGGAACGACAAGGACTTCCTCTTTGCAATGAACGGCCAGACCGGCAAGCTCATTGGCGACCTGCCCGTGGACCCCAAGCGGGTCGCTGCCTGGTTTGCGGGCATCAGCCTGCCGCTCATGGTCATTCTGGCACTGTTTCTGTACGGCTGAGGGGGTGTGAGCGCAAAATGAAAAATCGGATGTGTAAAACAAACTGTTATAAAAAGTGCTGTGCTTTTCTGGCCGCTCTGCTGATGCTTGCGGTGCTGGCTCTGCCCGGTATGGCGGCGGCTCCCCTCGTCCGGGACGAGATGGGCCTGTTTGATGCCGATACCTACAACGAGCTGGAACAGAGCGCGGAAGCGGCTTCCAGCGGCCACGATTGCGACGTCTATTTCCTTGTGGTCAACGACATCGGCGATGCCAACCAGCGGGATTTTGCCAAGAATTATTATGTAAACAACGGTCTTGGCAGCGGTGAGGGCAAAAGCGGCATCCTCTTCCTGCTGGCGGTGGGGTCCCGCAAGTATGTCACCATCACCTATGGCGGCGGTGTCACGGCCTTTACCGATTACCGCATTGAGCAGATGGAGGACGATATCGTCCCCAAGCTCTCGGACGGCGACTGGGCCGGGGCGGCCCGCACCTACATCGAGATGGCAGATTACACGCTGGACTACTATGCCGAGCATGGTGAGCCCATTGATGTGGACAACGACCTGGGCGCCGAGGGCCTCCTCTTTGTCATTGGGATCCCGGCGGCCATTGCGGCAGGTGTCTGCCTGGTGTTCTACCACCAGATGAAGACGGCCAAGGAGAAGACCGAGGCGGACGATTACATGCCCGGCCTCAAGCTCCGGGTCAAGCGGGATGTCTACACCCACACCACGCAGACCCGCGTCTATGACCCGCCCAAGGAAGAAAAATCTTCCGGCGGCGGCTCCTCCACCGACAGCGACGGCTTCGGCGGCTCGTCGGGTGGTTCGTTCTGAGGAAAAAACGAGCAAAAAAATACTCCGTGCATTTGCACGGAGTATTTTTTTAACTTGTTACAACATCCTGGACAAAAATGCTTTCAGTCTCGGGTGCTTGGGGTTGGAGAACAGCTCCTGCGGGGGTTCATCCTCCTGGATGCGGCCATTATCAATGAAGATGACACGGTTGGAAACTTCGCGCGCAAAACCCATCTCGTGGGTGACCACCAGCATGGTGATGCCGGTGTGGGCCAGCTCCTTCATCAGCTCCAGCACCTCGCCGACCATCTCCGGGTCCAGGGCGGAGGTGGGCTCGTCAAACAGGATGACGTCCGGGTCCATGGCCAGGGCACGAGCAATGGCAATGCGCTGCTGCTGGCCGCCGGAAAGGCTCTTGGGGAAGACATTGGCCTTATCGGACAGGCCCACGCGGGCCAGCAGCTCGTCGGCACGGGCGGAGGCCTCCTGCTTGTTCTTGAGCTTGAGCAATTCCGGGGCCAGGCAGAGGTTCTGCTTGACGGTCAGGTGGGGGAAGAGGTTGAAGTGCTGGAACACCATGCCCATCTTCTGGCGCACGGAGTCAATGTGGGCTTCGTCCACTTCCACGCCCTCAAATTTGATGCTGCCGCCGGTGGGGATCTCCAGCCGGTTCAGGCAGCGCAGGAACGTGGATTTGCCGCAGCCGGAGGGGCCGATCAGGCAGACCACATCGCCGCGGTAAATGTCAATGTCGATGCCCTTGAGGACATCCAGCGTGGGGGTGGCCTTTTTGTCGCCTTTGAGCTTCTCGCCGCCGTAGGTTTTGGTCAGGCCGCGGACTTCCAGAATTTTATCGGTCACTTTGTGCCAGCCTCCTCTCAAACTTTGCCAGCAGCCGGGTGAACAGCATGACCAGGAGCAGATAGATCAATGCAACGCCCAGCAGCGGGTACATGGCTTCGTAGGTACGGTTCATAATGCCCTGCGCGGCATACAGCAGCTCCTTGCCGCCGATGGTCGTGATCAGGGAGGTATCTTTCAGCAGGACGATGAACTCATTGCCCAGGGCCGGCAGCACGGCACGGATGGCCTGCGGGATGATGATGACCACCATGGTGGTTATGTAATTCAGGCCCAGGCTGCGGCCGGCTTCCATCTGGCCGGGGTCCACGGCCATCAGGCCGCCGCGGATGATCTCCGAGACATAAGCGCCGGAGTTGATGCCCAGCGTCAGGGCGCCCACCATGGTAAAGTTGCGGCTGTTGGAAAAAATGACCATGCTCATGATGAGCAGCTGCACCATCATGGGCGTGCCGCGGATGATGGTGGTGTACACCTCGCAGATGGCATTGAAGAAGCCCAGCACGGGGTTGCGGTGGTTGGGGCGCTGCTGGTCGTGGGCCACACGCACCAGAGCCACCACGCTGCCCAGCACGATGCCCAGCGCCAGCGCCATGGCGGTGACCAGCAATGTGGTGCCTACGCCCTGGATGTACTGCATCCAGCGGTCTTTCAGGAGAAAGGCCTGATAAAACTTGAAAAAGAACTCCTGCCCGAAGTTGAGCTTGGTACCGCTGTTGAGCAGCTCTTTGAGCAGTTCGTATTGAGCAGCCATTCGCATCCTCACTTTCCGATTTTGTCAGATTTTTGTAACCTTATTTTTCTAAAAAAGGGGAGGAGCCCCAAAAGAGACCGCCTCCCCGTGGTTCTTGTGGTACAGCAGCTGATTATTCAGCGGTGATGTACTTGTCCACGATGGACTGCAGGGTGCCGTCAGCTTTCAGCTCTTCCAGAGCAGCGTTGACAGCGTCCTTCAGAGAGGAACCCTTTGCCACGCCGATGGCGTAATCTTCCTCAGCGTAGCTGGTGTCCAGAATGACCAGGCCGGGGTTGGCGGCGACGAACTCCTTGGCGGGAGCGTTGTCGATGACCACAGCGTCCACCTGGCCGTTGTTCAGAGCCTGCACAGCGGTCAGACCGTCGTCGTAAGCCACAACGTTCTCGTCGCCGAAGTCATCAGAGCAGTAGATGTAGCCGGTGGTGCCGCGCTGAGTGCCGATCTTCTTGCCAGCCAGATCATCGGGGGAAGCAATGTCAGAGCCCTCGGGCACGATGATGGACTGGATGCCGGTAGCGTAGCTGTCGGAGAAGTCCATCACAGCCTTGCGCTCGTCGGTGACGGTAACGCCAGCCATGACGATGTCGGCCTTACCCTGCTGCACGCTCAGCAGCGCGGCGTCAAAGTCCATGTCATCGATCTGCAGCTCCAGACCCAGCTTGTCAGCGATGGCCTGAGCAGTCTCGATGTCGATGCCCTCAAACTCGCCCGCATCGGTGGTCATCTCGTACGGAGGGAATGCGGCGTTGGTAGCCATGGTCAGCTTGCCGGCCTCAACGGTGGTCAGCTCGGTGGCAGCAGCGGAAGCAGCCTCAGAAGAAGCAGCGGCGCTGGAAGCAACGGAAGATGCGGCAGCGGAAGAAGCAGTGCTGGAGGAACCACCGCAGGCAGTCAGAGCCAGAGCGGCAACGGTCAGACCAGCGGCAGCCATAAAGCTGCGGCGAGTAATCTTTTTCATATTCAAACACTCCTCTGTTGATTGTATAATCTTACAGCTCCCAACACGATGCGATTCATCGAAACTTTGGGAAGTGAACTTAGTATAGATTGTACAAAATCAAAAGTCAAGTGTTGTGCAAAAATTCCGTAAAATTGAAACCGATTTGCAAACAATTATGCAGAAAAGGGAGGAAAATGAATGTATATATGCGGATGAATGAGAAAACACGCGCTCAACGCCTGCGGTGAGGCAGGGGGATGCCCAGCACCAGCGCGATGCCAGTGGCCAGCACGACGGCGATTTTAAAAGTGGAAATACCATTGGAAAGGGCCAGCGCGTTGTTGCTCTGGATAAAATAATAGGCCGTGTAGTAGATACCGGCTCCCGGCACCAGCGGGAAGATGCCCGTCAGCAGAAAGACCGTTACCGGGGCTTTGAGCAGGATGGCCAGCACCCGGGTGAGCAGCGTCAGCGGGATGACGGCCAGCAGGGAAGCGGTGGTGCTGTCGGCCCCCAGCAGGACAGCCAGCTCGTACACCAGCCAGCCTACACCGCCCACCAGCGCGCAGTAAGGCAGCAGCCGCCGGGGGCAGGCAAACAGGATGGCAAAGCTCAACGTGCCCGCCGCTGCGAGGAAAAACTGGGCCACCAGCGTGCCAAGGACCGCGTTGGTCAGCAGACTCATGCAATGTTCACCCCCGTCAGCAGAGAATAGCACCACAGCACAAAACCGGTGCCGATGGCGATGCAGGCGGCCACCAGCAGGGCGTCGATCATCCGGATGGTGCCGGAGAGGTAATCGCCCTGCACAAAATCCCGGATGCCCATGGTAAAGGCGATACCGGGCGTCAGGATCATCAAAGTGCCGATGATAGCATGGCTGGCCTCGGTGCCCAGCAGATGACAGAGCGGCAGGCAGACCAGCGTGATGAGAGAAGCTGTGGTGATCTTCCGGAAACCGCCCGGCAGGTGGAGCCGCTCACACAGCAGCAGGTAGCCGTTGGCGGCAAGGCCCGCCACGGCTGCTGCCAGCCCGGCCCGGAGGGTGCCGCCAAAGATCATGGCAAAACAGAACGCGCCGGAAAGCCCTGCCACCAGCTGTACCCAGTCGTTCGGGAACGGGATGCGCTGGGCCCTGGCCAGCTGGGCCTCTGCCTCGTCCAGCGTGAGGCCCCCCGCGGCGATCTGGCGGGAAAGCTCGTTCACCGCCGCCACCCGGCCCAGATGGGTGGTGCGGACGGGCACATTGCGCACTTCGCTGATCTCAGCCGTGCCTGCGCTGGCAAAGATACCGTTGGTCAGAATATAAACATGGAACTCCCGCAGGTGGAAGCTCCGGGCCATGATCTCCATGGTCTGCTCCACCCGGAACACCTCGGCACCGTTTTCCAGCAGCGTCTGGCCTGCCGCCATAATAAAATCCATAATGCGGCGGCGCTGTTCCTCATCGGGATAAAGAACCCTCTCGCTCATCGGGGGCCTCCTTATATAAAAGTGATAAACGATACCGCCCTATTTTATCATGTCCGCAACTGGCGCACAAGAGGAAAGTGAAAAGAACCGCCAAAACCGTAATTTCCTACTAAAAAACTTCGTTTCACCTGTTGACAAATCGCGCTGAGGCGATTACAATAAATGCAATATCACTAAAATGGCTGTGAAGAGAAGAGTAGGTTTTCGCATTGAGCCTTACCAGAGAGCCCGGACGGTGGAAAAGGGCAGGAAACAGGGAACGGAAAATGGTCTCGGAGCCGCGTGGGCGAAGTGCAAGAGTGCTAAGCCTGCGACGGGTACGCCCGTTAAAGCGTCCGGCTGTACGCCGCGTGAGCCGAGCTCAGCTCCCGCTGCCGCAGCTTCAAGGCCGTACCTGTGAGGGTGCGGTAAACCAAGGTGGTACCACGGAAGTTTCAAGCTCCCGTCCTTGCAGGGCGTCTGCCCGTAAGGACGGGAGCTTTTTTGCTTGGCATTGCCAAGGGGCTTCCGGTGCACGGGCACGGAACTGTGCCGTGCCGTGCAATACAAAAACATTTTATAGAATAGAGAGGGAATACTGCTATGATTACTCGTCGTGATTTTCTGAAAGTTACCGGTGTGGCCGCTGCTGCCGCTGCCCTGACCGCCTGTGGTGGTTCTTCTTCCACCTCCACCGCTTCCTCTGCTGCTTCCAGCACTGCCGCTTCTTCTGAGGCTGCTTCCGCTGTGGCAAAGCTGGACAAAGTCAAGGTCGCTGTCCCCAACGACACCACCAACGAGGCCCGCGCTCTGACCCTGCTGGAGAAAAACGGCTTCTTCAAGCTCAAGGCAGACGCCGGCCTGACCGCTACCAAGAACGACATCGAGGAGAACCCCCTGAACGTCACCGTCGATGAGGTCGAGGCTGCTCAGGTGCCCAACGTCCTGCAGGATGAGGACTACGCTGTCATTAACTCCAACTACGCGATCTCCGCTGGTCTGGATCCCATGACCGACGCTCTGGCGATGGAAGACGGCACCTCTGCTTACGTCAACGTGCTGGTCTGCAAGGAGGGCAACGAGAACGAGCCCAAGATCAAGGCTCTGGTGGCTGCTCTGCAGAGCCAGCAGGTCAAGGACTTCATGGATGAAAACTACAAGGGCGCTGTCGTCTCCGTCGT
>ENA-ORLY01002895-ORLY01002895.1-human-gut-metagenome-genome-assembly--contig:-NODE-2895-length-15111-cov-3.756020_pt1 | contig 15111 bp, 19 predicted proteins | sample MGYA00243071_ERZ508832 | MGnify/ENA primary metagenome ERZ508832 (study PRJEB26277, sample SAMN04329777) | human gut metagenome | biome: human-associated habitat | host: Homo sapiens | place: USA...
TTAACATTATCAATCTGTCGTTCCAAATCATCTTTTTGTTTATGGCTGGAAACGCGACAATATCCAATTGTAATGCGGTTTTTAGGCTTTACATTTATTACCTGGTTGAGTTGCTCATCAGAATAATATTTACTCAAAGTATCAACTTCTTTCAATAATATTCTGCTCTAATATCTCAGAAAACTCAACATCTACTTATATGATTTTATAATTTATATTTAACTGTTGATAACCTCCTTATTCCGGGAATTTCTATTCCGATTTTCTGCCATTTTTGTATGTTTTCGATAATTTTATAGTAAAAGATCGCAATTTAATTGTCAATCTGTTCTTTAGGATTTTATAGAATATTTTATTTTTTTATGAACCACAACCTTTTCATTTTCAACTGCGCCTTTTTCCTGTTCCAGCTGCCTCGTTTTGCGTACAACCGGAAAAACACCGATCCTTCCAGTGATGAATAAAAAACAATAAAAAACAAAAAAAGCGGCCGCACATTACCGCACAGCCGCCTTTCATTTCTCTTCTTTTCGTATTTCCTGTCCGTCAGATCGTCACGATAACGCCGCCGTCATTGGCATACATGCTGCTGACGCCCGCAGTATCCATAATCACAACATCCTTTACAGAAACCTTGGAGGTCACCATCCGCTTCACGCTTTCTGCACGCTCCGGGCAATTACAATGGGTGATCATCAGGGTCTTTTCCTCCGGTCTTGCCACATTGCGCACCACTGCGTCTGCCATCTTCTGCAGACCCTTACGGATGCCGATTCCCTGCCCGATCTGCTCGATCCTGCCGTCCATCGTGCCTGCCATAACGGGCTTGATGCTCAGAGTAGATGCAACCAGTGCCTTGATACCGCTGAGTCTGCCGTTTTTACGCAGAGTTTCCAGATTATCCAGGACAAAATACGTATTCATCTCACTGCGGAACGCTTCCAGACGGCTTACCACCTCTTCAAAGGGAAGTCCCTGTTCCTCCAGGGAAGCTGCCAGCAGCGCAAGCTGTGTCTCTCCGCAGGAAGCCGAACAGGAATCCATGACGTAAATCTGTTTGGACTCGTCCTCTTCCAGATACATCTGCCTTCCGACCATGGCACTGTTATAGCTTCCGCTCAAATTGCCGGACAGCGTTACCACATAAATATGCTCTGCCTCCGATTCAAACGCCTGCCGATAGCTCTCCGGCGACGGACAGGAGGAACGCGGGCACTGGGGACATGACGCAACCTGCTCCAGAAATTCTTTCTGATTAAAATGCTCATCGTCCATAATCCGGTAATCGCCGACCTCCAGACCAAGCGGTACGATTTCAAAATGCGGATCCTTCTTATATTTCTCCGGCAGCTCACAACAGCTGTCCACAACGATTTTATAACTCATGTTTTCCTCCATACCGCAGGCGCTTTGCGCCTGCCGCACCACGGCTTCTCGTATATTCTCAAAACCAATCCATGTAGTTTTCATTACTACATATGATAACACGTTCTGACTGTTCCTGTAAAGGGTATTTCCAAAAAACCCCATCTCTGATATACTGATACCACAGTTCACTCGTGGATTTTTGAAGGAAGATTTCGTGCTCGCACGAAAATCTGACTGAAAAAAGCTACGAAGGGAGCGCCGCTTCATGAGCAAAAGGAGCTGCGCAGCAGCGGGAAGCGTCGCAGACGCGTTTTTGCGAATGGCGCGGGTGAACTGTTTCACAACCGACCGGCACGCATATCACAAAAACCGCGCAGCAGCACAAAGCGTCGCAGACGCGTTTTTGCGAATGGCGCGGGTGAACTGTTTCACAACTGACCGGCACGCATATCACAAAAAACCGCGCAGCAGCACAAAGCGCCCGCGGAATGGAGGATTGATTATATGACCGCTTTTCAGATTCTTGAAATGAAGCATTTTATGGCGAAGCTTTTGACAGAGGATTGCTTTGATTCCTTTCTGCTGGAGAAGGCTTCGGTTTCCTGCGCCGTTTCCTATGAAATCGACGGGCGCGTCAATCCCGAATTTTATCAGGACGATGAAACGCCGGACGCCGGCTACCTGTTTCTGCCCTGGAAATCCATCCGCCCGGTTCTGTTTCAGATGATCCGCGGCAAACACACGCCGCTTTCCTTCAAATTCGTCCTGCATCTCATGCCCCAGTATGTCCCCGGCGTCATGAAGGGCGCAGATCCGTCTTTAAAACCGGAACAGGTTCAGGCGCTGGTCCTGACCATAAAATATGACGGCTCCGCCATCCGCCTGACGACCGGAACCGCCTTTTCTTCCTTTGTCCTCGATAAAACACTGGACGCGCAGTGGGACAAAACCATGCGCCAGTTTCTTTCCCGCAAGGAAATCGCCTGCAGGGAATAATCCTTCTACTTTTTCATTTTAGGTTTAAAAACAAGGCTCGCCAGATATCCGAAAATCAGCGCCGCCGCAGTTCCGGCAGCCCCTGCCTGAAAGCCTCCCGTAAACAATCCGAGAAATCCGTCTTGTTCCACCGCTTCTTTTACGCCCTTCATCAACGTATGCCCAAAGCCAAGCAGCGGCACGCTCGCCCCTGCCCCGGCAAAATCGACAAAGGGCTGATACCAGCCAAGTGCGCTCAGCACTGCGCCCGAGCAGACCAAAAGCACCATAATCCGCCCCGGCATCAGCTTCGTCTTTTCCATCAAAATCTGCACCAGCGCGCAAATCAGACCACCTACCCAGAATGCATTCAAATAGTCCATCGCCCACACGCCCCTTTCCTTTTCCCGGCAGTTTCTTTCCAAAGAGCACCGCCGTTTTGGTCAGGATGCGCAGCAGTTTCCTGTTTTATACACTCTGAATAATGTCTTGCACGCTTTTTAGACCATCACTCTGCGTCCACCGTCACCAAAACATCCCCGTACAGCACACCGTCATAATAATCCAGCAACAGCTTCACCACACCGTCATACGCTTTCATGCCCTCTTCCACTCCGTTTAATTTCAGAGAAGCCGTTGTCGCCGCGTTGGAAACCTTTTTCGCTGTTTTGGTACTGACAACCGCCTTTTTCTCGACAGTCTGCCATGCTTCCTGGGTCAAAAACATGTTATCCGCATAAACCTGTGCAGAAATCTGCGGATGCTTCGCGTATTCTTTCCGGCTCTTTTGGATGCTCGCACGAAATTCTTTTTCCACATAATTGAGCACGCCCATATAGCCGCTGTAACGGAAAAACGCATCGTCTGAGTTGATACAGGCAAGATATCCGATCAGATTCGCCTCATCCTCCTGCATAAAGCCCTTTAAATGCGCAAATTCATGACAGATCACTGAGGGCTTATTTACAATATACATCGTTCCGTTGTAGTTTGCTTCCATGGAAAATGGGAAATAATACCCCATCCTATAGGTCTGACTGAGCAGCTCCGAAAAATAAATCTCCTTCGGCTGCGGATAATAGCCCTGCAGACGTCCATAATCTGTGCCGACCTGCTGCATCGCCTCTACAGCCGCCTGATTCATGTCTCCCTTATAAATCAGATAGCCGTCTGCATCCCGCTCCATCTGCTCTGCAAGCTCGTTGGCATTGACCACAATATAATCCCGCAGCACAGCAAGCTCTGCCTTGGAATAGTTCTCACTGCGCACCTGCTCCATATACCGATCCTCAAACGCCGAAGAATGATACAGCAAAAAACAATTACAGGTCATAACCCAGACGAGTGCCAGAAAAATCCAGGAAAATGTACAGGAAAAGCTGTGAAACAATTTTTTGCTCCACGCTTTTTTTACAGTCAAACGCAAAAATCCTACCGCTGCAAACGCTGTCAGGAACAAAATTCCCAGCACGATCATGCCCTCTCCGACGCTGAACGGAAAAACCGACATCACCCGCGTGGAAATGCTGCTCCATACCGGAAAAACCGATTCCGCATAAAAATCGCAGAAGCTGCTGCTTTTCCACGCCAACACATTTAACGCCAACGCTGTCAGAAACAAAATGCCCCATACCTTTTTTTTCAACTGATCATCCCCTAATCGTCAACCTGTCCTTGTACCTTCCTACTATCTAGTATATCCGGTTGCCGCCGATAAGAAGCTGAACGATTTGTAAACGATTATGAACATTTTGTGACAAAAAAAGAATCGGTTATTCGCCGATTCTTCTCTCTTTTTCACAGTACTTTTTTATCATTCCATTTTTTATTTGTGCTATTTGTTGTTTTCTCTCTGCATCATGAAGTTCGGATACAGCAAATGTTCTACTTCCGCAAAAATCTGATACATTCCATCCGCATGGTCTGCCAGCCTGCGAAGTGCCTCCAGCGCCGGATTATTCCGTCCTGCCAGATCATCCAGCGAACATTCCAGTGCATTTGCAATCTTCAAAATACTGATAAAGGATGGTCTGCCGATTTTTCCTGCCATCAGATGCTTTACGGTTTCATAAGGAAGATCCGCTTTATCCGCCAGCGTCTTCATCGACCAGTTCCGGCGGATCATCTGATACCCGATATTTTCAATCAGCTGATCTGTGACCTGTGCATAATACCCATTCTCCTCTAGCGTATGCTTCTGTTCCATAAAAAATCCCCCCGGCTGACAGCCAAAAAACAACGCCCTAAACGAGCTGCTACAATAGAATGCACGCTCTGCGAGCATTTTATTGTCATGAATAAAACAAGAAAAAGCCAGAAAAGATATCGTCTTCTCTGACTTTTCCACAATACCAGGGGCAGTAGGAATCGAACCCACATCGACGGTTTTGGAGACCGCTGTTCTACCTTTGAACTATGCCCCTATCGAACTGACAAGTGATATTATAGCACGATACTTTCTAATTTTGCAAGCCTTTTTTTTACTTTTTTATACAAATCTCTTTTTTCTCCGTTCTCTGCGCTTTTCCATCGAAAGAGGTGCAAAAATCGTTTTTCTCCCAATAAATCCGATGATCCTTGTCATATAAATTCCGGTGATGCTTCCCGCCGTATCGATCGCCACGTCCCGAAGCGCCGGCGAGCGTCCTGCCACAAACATCTGATGGTACTCATCCAGCCCGGCAAACCCGGCACAGAACAATCCGGCAGCGAGCACGAGCCAAAAGCCCCGCAGCCGATAAACATACAAGGGCAGGGAAAGTGTCAGTCCCAACAAAAAATATTCGCTAAAATGTGCCATCTTCCTTACGAGAAAATGAATCTCATCTACATACACTCCCACCTGCGCGGTATCCAGATTGCCGGAGGTCAGCTTTCCCAGCAGGAGCACCACCTTTTCACTGACCAGCATACTCAGCTGTCCGGATTCGTCCGCCGTCTGGGCGGAAAAGGAAAAGATCATATACATCACGCACAGCGCCGGTACAAAGGATAAGGGCTTTAATAAAAAACGAAACATCTTCTTTATGGTCAACCAGAAATATTTCATGTTCACTCCATTCTGCAGATCACAGACAGCTTATCGTATCCTTTAGGGAGCCTTTGCTCCGAGCTTACCGCCTGTCCTTTTTGTGCCTGCCTTTTGTCCGTTTAATATAGTCTATATTTCCATTTCTTGCAAGAAAGAAACCCTTAATTTTTTATGAACAACTCAAACGGTACGAATAAACTGTAACAGAAAAACCTAATTTGTGAAGTTTTTTCAAATTAAGTGTTGACTTCTGTCCGATTATGCTGTATCATATCATTTGTCCGGTTGAGAAATACGGCACATCGGGGTGTGGCTCAGGTGGTAGAGCGCTTCGTTAGGGACGAAGAGGCCGCAAGTTCAAGTCTTGTCACTCCGACTAAAAGAACCTTGAGAGATCAAGGTTCTTTTTGCTTTGTGTCATATTTCGTGTCATACATCATCAAAAAATAAAAAGCTGGGAGGACTTTGAATGTCCTCTCGGCTTTTTGCTTTTATTCTGGTTTTTTCTTCACTCCAACATCTTAACCTTATGGACAATCCCATTTATTCCCATCGCCGCAAACTGCTGCTGGATGACCTCTGCCTGCGCGCGTGTCCAGACGTCTGCCACAGATACGGTATAAATCACTCCCGGCTCTTCCGCAGGCTGCGACCATGCTGCAGGATCACCATATGCCATGTCAAGGTCTACATCTCCCTTGATGCCTGGAATCTCTCCACAGCTCGTGTACTGCCATCCAGATATATCGCTGCCAACATCGGGCTTGTATTCCTGATCCGGCTCGTCATCAAACTGCATCGTGCGATAACCTTTGTAGTATCGAGCCACCCACAGCCGTGTCCCAGCAAACGCGTCAAAGTCCAGCCAGCGCTCCTTATAAACATACAGCCCGATATATAGCCCAAATCCGTAACCCGCCGTCGTGATGACTTCCTGTGCCGCTCTGATGCACTTTGTCAGTTTTTTAATGCCCAACGGATGCAACACATCTTTGTCCTCTACATCCCACCATACCATTGTGCCGGTCAGCCCGTAAGACCGCAATAATGCTACGATCTGCTGCGCTTCCTGTTGCGCCACTTCCGGCGTGGCTGCGTAGGTATATTTATAAACTGCTATCGGAATGCCGTGCTTTCGGCAGCCTTCCAGATTTGCAGCAAACTGATGATCTTCCTTGCCCGATCGGCGCACACTGCGCAAGATTGCGAATGCAACTTTTGACGCTGCAACCTGTGCCCAGTCTATCACGCCTTGATTATCCGAAACGTCAATTCCTTTCCACATTTGCATTACCTCACAACAAAATTCTCCCACTTCTTGTATGCATCCACATACGTTTCCTGCTTGTCCCCATTATGCGTGATTTCGTAATACATACCGTCAGAAACAGTTGTGCTCAACAGCGCTTTATGGTTCTGAAGCGTCTTGCAGTACCAAACCACATATACATCATCCTGTGTAATCTGCTTCTGGTCGGTTTTGTCCGCATGGCTGTTGAAATAGTCAACGACAATCTGTTTGCTCTTTTCTAAAAATTCTTTGCTTCCCATACTTTCAATCCTCCGTATAATCTTCGATCACAGTAATTCCGTACTCAATGGCGCAAGTATTTTCGATGCGGCATCCTCTTGCGTTTTCCCAGCCTTTTGCAAAATATGCAATGTCTGCCGTAGAAAGCAATTCCAAAGATTTTCCCAAAAACCACAGAGGTCTCGCATCCGCAGGAGCGCTCTGGAAAAATGAATCAATAACCTCTATTTCTTCGCTCTCTGCAAAATTTCTCTTTGCGCTGGCAATTGCTTTTTCCCTCTCTTTTAAAATTTCCTCATCTGTTTTGCCTTTCATCGGCTGTGAAATAAAAAGTTTTTTCATATTCTGGTCTCCTTATTATTTTATGAGGGCGACCAAATCCGCCCCAGAATCACGCTTAACCCTGCGCGGGAGATAATCGGATCACCTTATCCTTCCTTGTCTGCTTCAATAGCTGCCGCATCTGTCAAACCCTCGCCGATGACATAGCCGATAACCGTAGCACCAGCCATGATCAGCGCAGAGATCTGTGTGGCTTCATTTTCCGTCCCTCCGCAAGCCACAATCATCAGCGTCACAAATGATGCCACGCTCATCCAAAGCTTTCTGCTTGTCAGTTTTCGCATCCAATCAATCTTTTTCATTGTCATACCTCCTTAATTTTGTATATGCTTCCATCCGGATATTTGATGTCTAGAGCTAACACCTCCGGCTGCAGCTTTTCATGATAAATGTCATCCCCGCCGGCAGCTTCGTACACATTCCCCAGCTCTCGGAAGGTCTTTAATCCGTCCGGCGTCACATATCTCTGTGATGTAAATTCCTTATGTAGCCGCCACAGAGTTGTACGTAGCGAAGCAATCGTGCGTTCGTTGTCCTTCTGGATGTACTCTTCCAGCATCCGAGTTATATTCTTTACATCCTGCTTCAATTCAATCTGTTTTTCGTACAAATCGTCCTGCCTTCTGGCAAGATTGTCCCTGATCGTAATAGATTGCTGGTGGTACTCCTCTTGCTTTGACACGACTCCACTTTGCAGCTCCTCGATATGTGAATAGACTGCTGCGATCTCCTTTTCACGCTGTTTCCGGAAAAGATTCTTTTTCTTTACCAACCCCAGTGCGTCAAGGACCTTATTCCAGCTTTCCACGATAGTCGGGATAAACATAAACACACCAGCGATCACAACCGCTATCGTCCCCCACCCAACATTTTCCGCCTTTTCTATCAGTTCAATAAGCATTTCCTACGCCTTTCTCATTCGCTGGCTTCTTTCCATACACTATCCGTTCCTACGGCTCCCGGCTCCCATACATTATTGTCGACCAGAGATTCCCAGACCTTACTATTGTGTTTTACCTTATCGCCTTTTTTATATCCGTTTGTGCTAGACGGCTGCTCCCAGTCCGGGATAACACCAGGATCTGGGATGAGTACCTTTGCAAACAGGGAAGGCGCCGCCTCCGGCGTCCACTGTGTCTGTTTATCGTGAGCACTAAGGACATTGTAAAGCACGTTGTTGTAATTAACGCGCTGCCCTTTTTCCAAATGCGTACCCTCTTCCAGTTTTTCCCATTCGGGGTACAGAGAGGGGACGCGCAAAGCCTGTGCATCCGTGTTATTCGCAGCGCTGAATTTAGCCTGCCCTAACATTGCCTGAAGATTATCTTTCGCTTTTTTTGTAAACATATCATTCGCCCTCCAAGATTCCGTTGATCTCATTGATGCCGGACGTGATGCTGGACACATCGTTTTCCAGTTTTGCGACTTTATCAGTCAGTCCCTCCGGCAGCCCTGCTTCTTCAGCTTTTTCCATATGCACCGTACATACAGCCACATGGGATTCCACAAACCCGCTTTCTGTGGTTGCGTCCTCCTGCTCATAATTGATGGACGCTATCACGTCAGGCGTATATTTCAAACTCACGAATTTTTTAAACCCAGCATATCCATACATCAGATCAATGCCAACATAATATCGCATTACTGCTGTATTATCCGGGTTTGAAAATGTTTCGATAATGCTTGCCACATCCTTGCTAAGAACAGTTATATGTAAGCTATTCCCGCTCTGGGAAATTCCGTCGATTTCCAACTCTTTCCCCGATTTAAATACAATTTTTTTCATAACAATACCTCTTGTCCTTCCTCTTTTTAGTTGCCATCTGGTCGTCTACTTTACGAGATTATCTTCTGCGGCTTCGTCTGTTCGCCCGGTTGGCTTTTCTTGCATTACGCGATCCTTGCACAAACGTTTTGTCACTTGCATACGCTCTGTCTAAAAACGTATCCATTTCTTTTCGGTATGCTGCATGTTTTTTTTCGTCTGCTCTTTTCATTGCTGCGGTTACTGGTGCCGTTTTTGCCCCATTGGATTCTACCCGGCGTTTGAACTCTGCTGGTGTCATGTTTTGTGGAGTTGGCTCAGCCATTCCTCCCATCCCCGCCGAATAATAATTCTGATTTCCGTGTTTCTCGAAATAATACCGTGTCGTTTCTCCGTTATACGTAACATCCAGCCCAACGCCGCCGATTTTTCCCAAACCGCTGCTTCCTCCACGTCCTCCGAAAAACTGTAAATTTATCACCATGCCGCCACCTCCGCAACGTTAAATTTATCGCTAAACGGCTTTATCCTGATTATATCACCTTTGCAATCGTCTGGTACAGATCCATAAAAGATAATCTTATCAGGACATAGCCGCTTCATCATTTCATCATAGCCTGCACGGAAAAGTGCTTTTTTTCTTTGCTGTTTTGCGTTCCGATACTGGAGACAGCCACACATCCGCCGACCGGTTCCCCATCAAAGCACCAGGCAAAACTTTCCGGCGTGCTCCAACAAATTGTAGGTATCACGTTTATGCCGCAATCCTGCAGATATGCCCCTATCCAGTGCTTCCTGTAATGATTATAAATCTGTAGTGCAACCGGAAAATCAGTGTAAAGTGAAAAATCCGGAGTCATGACGCACTTAAACTGCCGTAGCATCGGCATGTATTTGTCAATGTTTGCCCACAGCCGAATAAATCTATAATCATCCAGGAAGAAATGGACGCCTTTTTCTTCTCTTTTATTACTCTTTATGGCTTCGTTAAATGATATCCACTCACATTCTTCGTATTCTGTCGGACGGATGATCGGGATATTATAAACGCCTGCACCAGAATAAACAGCTTTCTGGATATTTTCATAATTACGCTGTTCGCGATAATTCATATGCGTCTCCTCCTTTCTGCTGTCCCCTAACTATAATAATTTCTTTGTCTTCTTAGTCATTAAATAGTGATTTTATAGGTATAAAAATTGCAAAAGTTAATATTTTAATGTAATTAGTCCACCCGTTTTATCCCACCATTGCGATTGTGCGAGTATGGTATAGCTAATATTACTTAATCATAAGCTTAAAAACATGTCCGTCTCCTGTTCCTCCGTGTCTAAAATTAACTTTCCCGTTCAAAATCGGATCTTTAATAATGGCAAAAGAATAAGATCCGCCCGGTTTGTTACACACGAACGATGGCCCACTAGCACCGCTTAATTCTATGGAAACAACGCTGCCCGCAGTAACTGCGAATAATGCCAAGTAGGAATATTCAGCGTCCTTTTCTGTCATGGTATAGTAGTGAAGAACATTTGGATTGCCAGCCGCAACAATATACGGAATTGATATGTTGTGTTCGTAATCAAAGTCCGGATAACACTTAAAAGGGATTACTGTATCCGCACCTCCAATCTTGTATCCCCAGTTGCCGTCTGCATCCTGACCAAAAGATAGACCACCCAAATCCCTATTTAGTAAATCAAGATTTGTCTTTGCATTCGCAAATCCGTTTGAGATTCGCTGTTCGAGGTCGTTCATGTTTTTAGTGTTAAACGCATCGCCCTCCTGCGATACCTGTCCCTCACTGCGGGAAACGTCATACGTTACCTGTTCTCCGTTTGCAACGTTTCTCAGAAGTCGCCGTCCTGCAAATTCCACAAGGCGGGCTTTCCATTCTTTCGGGGTAAACCATGTCTCTGCCATTATAAAATCCCTATTCCTTCCCCGGCGTAGATTTCATCGCCGCAATAATAATAACTGTCCATGACGCGGTCATATACATATTTGACATCGTGTAAAATCCGCTCTATGGCATTCCATTTTTGATAAGTAACCAGCGGCGTATCTGGCGTAACTGGGGTATCTTTCAAGGTACTCCATGCGTCCCGGATGCGTTGTACATTATCACGGATTCTTTTAAAATCACTTACTCGTGGGATTTGATTCTTTTCCCACGTTTTCGTTGTTACAGTTATCGCTAAAATTCCAGCGATTTCCCGGATATTCCCTTCAATCCTGTTCAGGTCTGAGGCATTCAGCGCGCCTTTCATTCCTGCAGCCCATTCTTTTTTCTCCGTTTCCGTGATCGTCCCCGCAGCATATTTTTGCGTAAGTAGTTTTGCCCGCTCCACATCCTCCTGTGTCCGGTCATATACCCATTCCATTAGGTGATTCCCACCTCCTCATCAGCATACAACTCGCCAGAATAATAATCTTCTGATGTTATTTTATAATATCCTCTGTACTTTGCCGTACCCACAAATCCACCTGTAAGGTCAACACTAAGGGATTCTATACAGGCGACAAAATTTCCGTGCATTTTCAAGGTATTTTCAATCTCCGCCCAGTCCCCTGCTTTTTCCTCTGCGGACAAATGGCGTGTCTGGATGATCTGCTGGAGTTGGTAATAATCCAGGATATTGTCTGCAACCTTCTGTGCGCTTTCGTAATTTAAAAGCGTTCCGGAAAATGTTTTCGTGTTCCGCACTTCACCTGACTTTATATGCTCGATTCTGGACAGTGTAGCCAGCTCTGTACCAACATATTTGTGCCCCGTGATCGTGACCTCTGCACGGGAGTTTCCAGCGATTTCCAGCACAACATAGTACGGCATTTGTTTAACAATCCTTCCAGCAGATGCGCTCATGTTCGCTGCCGGGCTTGTGAGCTGAATTGTATGTATCCCAGGATCGTATGTGCCTTTCGTAATCTCGCTTTCCGCCGCGTCCAACACCCACGTTTTATATTTTACGCTTACGTCTGACACATAAGGATCTGCCTTTAACGTCGTGGAAAATTTCCGGCTGCGCGGAATCGTTGTCGATATTTTTCTGGTCGATTTTCGTATTTCGATTCCAGACCGGCGGGATGTGTTCATAATCGCAGCGCAAGCGAACAATACCTCACGCAGAGCTTTTTGACAGGTCTGGATTTTAAGCGTGCCATACAGCGGCGTTTGCGCCACCTCTTCCTCAACCGTATAATCTTCAATCCCTGCCGCTGTCATAATCTCTTCGATCACACTTCCCGCCGTTTCTCCGGCGTATATCCGCCCGTCTTTAAAATCCACATTAGCAAGCATCCCTTTGTAGTCGATCGCCGATATTTGGGTGACATTTTTGGTGGTACTGTTGGATTCCATAAAAAACACGCCAAGCGGCATCTTCACGCCGTCAACGATTTCGTATGGCAACATTCTTTGCTTTTTCTGCAATGTTTTGTGCAACCCGTCAATGTTTCCAACATTAAAATCATCATCAGTGTCAACAAAGTCAAACGTGAGCTTGTCCGTTTTGATCTGATTACTGATAGGATCTGTGTCATTTAAAAGCTTCGCGCTTTTTATGACATCGTGGCCCCAGATAAACGTTGTGCCATACTCGAGATAGTTTAACTTTACATTGTGCCACGGTAGGGCACGTACAAATCGGATCTCAATTCGTCCGTATTCCTCCACCTGATTTTTTGCAAAATAATCCAGTTTGTTCGGAAAGAAACGTTTTTGCGATTTATATGTACCGCCGAGGTCGTACCATGTCACTTCCATCTCCAGCGGGAATGCTTCTGAAAAATGAAAAGTCAGCCCGATAGAGGTATGATTTTCGGTAAAATCTATTCTGATTACAGGCTGTTTTGTGAAAATTCCATCTGCGCCCGCTTGCACATCCGAAAAAAACGGGATGTCCGTCGGCGTGTCTGGCATTTCGCTAAGACTCCCATCCAGCGCGAAGAAATTGTGCTCCAGTGTAGCGTATTTGGGTGGGCTGCCTTTTGACTTAAACAGCCCCATATCCCCAAAAGCAGCATTGCTCTCTGTGCTTTCTTTTGCATCAGGCAGAGCAGTCGTGTCATACAGATTGTATTCGACATAAAATTCTGTTTTCATCATGGTCTCCTTGACGGTTCTTTCGCCGTAAACTTGCAGGTAAACCCTTTATAATCAGCGCTATCCTGTGTTATCTTCTCGTATTCATCAGAGACGCTGGATATATAAGCAAATAACATGGAATGGGACGGGCTCTGTAACCTTATCCCAGAAACGTTTATATACGCCATCCGGGAACGCGCTGCTCTTCCCGACCGACATTGTGTAATTAAAGTAAACGCCTATCAGTTCACGCTGGAGTTCTCCCGTTTCAACTCTTTCGGCGAATTTGTCGAGGAAATCCGCGTTTCTTTTTATGGACACGATGGGGATGTTAAAAAACTCCCCATCTATGTATATGCCGCGTGTGAAAATCATCCTCCGATCACCTCCAGATTGTATCCTTGCCTATTTGCTTCTGACAAGAAATCCTGTAGTGTAGCTTGCGCCAAATCTGTCCCGTTTACCTGCAAGACGATCCTTGCCGTTCTAAATCCGCCGCCGCTCTCTGCCATTACCTCCGATACGGCTTGTTTGATTGTGCCTATCGGTGCTTCGATGTTGGTCTGCCCTGCCCGCTGGTCGCCCAGAATCGCCAAGAACGGGTTGCCGCCACGGATTACCGAGCCAGATGCAAGCGCCGGGATATCTCGCAGGGTACGAGATGCAAAGCTTTCGCTTATGGCATACGGCTGCGTGGACATTGTTCGCGGCTTCGATGATCCGCCACCAGTAAATGCGGTTTTGATACCGCTGCCGATGTTCTTGATTTCCTCTATAACGCCTGCAATCATGTCGCTAACCCATGTAAAGAAGCCGGACAAGAACGCCTTTATAGAATCCACGACGCCTTCTACTTTGGTTTTAAAAATCGTGAAGATTTCCTGCGCGGTATTCCATGCGCCCTTCCAGTCTCCATCAATCAGCTGCTTAACAACTTTTACAAACAGACGAAATACAGTTTTCATGATGTCAATAATACTTTTTATCTTATTCCAGAAATCGTTGAACGTATCCCAAGCAACCGCCCACGCCTCTTTCCAAAATTCTAAACAATCGTTTATAAAAGTCATAAAGGTTGTAAAACCATCAACAATCGTCTTAATTCCAAGTATAATAAACTCTAACAGCACCCCTAATCCTTGCACCAAGAATGGCACTGCGTAGGTCATAATCCAGTCAACAATCGGTTGCAAAATACTCTCCCAAAAAGATTTTAAAATATCCGCAACCAACCCAACTCCTCTTATTATAGCTTCCCAAGCCGGCAGAAAAGACTGCGTAAGAAGCTCTGATATTCTAGTCCCGATTCTGTCGATAACTGGCTGAATGTGTGTATTCCATGCGGTTAAAAAATGGTTGACAACCTCTGAAAGCCCGCTCGTTATACTATCAAATAATGGCTTGATATGAGCGTCGTACATTGCATTCAGGCTATCAAACGCTTTATCTACAGCCGTCTTAAATCCTTCCAGCACGGTTGCTGCGCCGCCTAGTAACCCCTCCAGTGCAGTCTTGAACCCGTCAGCGTTTTCTGTAAACGGTACAATAAGCATTTGTAAAAAGTCCCGCCCCAGTTTAAGTGCAAGTTCAGCTAGACCCATAGCTGCATCCGCAATGCTTCCTATCAGCGCCGATACAAAGCGGATCCCGTTTTCGCTTGCAAATGCTTCAAATACATAGGCTATACTTTGAAACAAATCCGCCAGAAGGAGGTTTATATCTGCCCCCACGTTAAATGCGGATATCAGGAATTTCTTTATCCGGTCGGTATTGTTTTCGAGATAATCCCCAACCCCGCCGATCAAAGCCGCCGCCAGAGTAAGACCTATGCTCGCCATTGAGCCGGTAAAGGAACCCAACATATACATAAAAGTTTTAAGGAAGTTGTCAGCAGCCCCTACAACCGCAGGATCTGACCATATCTCTATCCATGCATCGCGGATTTGCTGAAGCCCATTTTTGATAATATCTAAGCGGTATTCAAAATCACCCAAGCCATCCCAGAAGCCTTCCGC
>ENA-ORLY01002904-ORLY01002904.1-human-gut-metagenome-genome-assembly--contig:-NODE-2904-length-15064-cov-3.201975_pt1 | contig 15064 bp, 12 predicted proteins | sample MGYA00243071_ERZ508832 | MGnify/ENA primary metagenome ERZ508832 (study PRJEB26277, sample SAMN04329777) | human gut metagenome | biome: human-associated habitat | host: Homo sapiens | place: USA...
CAATCAGCTTTCCGGCGGTCAGCAGCAGCGTGTGGCCATCGCCCGCGCGCTGGTCAATCGTCCCAAGGTCCTGCTTTTGGATGAACCCCTCGGCGCTTTGGATCTCAAGCTCCGCAAGGAAATGCAGATCGAGCTAAAGCGCATCCAGCAGGCATTGGAGATCACCTTCATCTATGTCACCCACGATCAGGAAGAAGCGCTCACCATGTCCGACCGCGTCGTCGTCATGCGGGATGGCAACATCCTTCAGATCGGTACCCCGCAGGATATCTACAATGAGCCCTGCAATGCCTTCGTGGCCGATTTCATCGGTGAAAGCAATATCATCGATGGCATCATGCATAAGGACTTCCTCGTGGAATTTGCGAATGACTATTTCGACTGTGTCGATAAGGGCTTCGAGCCCAAGGAGCGGGTACAGGTCGTTGTCCGTCCGGAGGACTTCAAGATCGTTCCCGCCGATAAGGGCAAAATTTCCGGCATTGTGGAATCCATCATCTTCAAGGGCGTCCACTACGAGATCATGGTAGACGCCATGGGCTATAAGTGGAAGATCCACACCACCCAGTATGTGGAGCCGGGTACCCTCATCGGTATGGATGTAGCGCCTATGGATATTCATATCATGAAGCGCACGGAGGAATAAAGCCATGAAATTTCGCTTTTCTTCCGTCCCCTATATTGTTTGGTCGGTGATTTTTGTCGTCGTACCGCTCATTCTGGTGGCGGTGTTCGGCCTTTCCACCAGTGATGGCCAGTTCACCTTCGCCAATGTCGCCAAGGTCTCGGATTACACCGCGGTGTTTGTCCGTTCCATCTGGCTTTCGCTGGTGGCCACTGCCATCTGCCTTGTCATCGCCTATCCTCTCGGCTTTATCATGAGCCGCTACAATGCCAATAACCAGCGCACGCTGGTAATGCTGGTCATGCTGCCGATGTGGACCAACTTCCTGCTGCGCACCTATGCGTGGATGACGCTGCTTGAAAATAACGGCATCATCAACAGCATTCTGGAGGTCTTTGGCATGGGACCCTTCAAGATGATCTACACACAGGGTGCTGTGGTGCTTGGCATGGTGTATAATTATCTGCCATTCATGGTCATTCCGCTCTATTCCATCATGACCAAAATTGAACCCTACACGCTGGAGGCGGCGGGAGATCTCGGCGCCAACCCGTGGAATACCTTTACCCGAGTGGTGCTGCCCCTTTCGGTACCCGGCATCACTACCGGCATCACCATGGTATTTGTGCCGTCTGTTTCCACCTTCATCATTTCCCGTATGCTGGGCGGCGGCTCCAATATGATGGTCGGTGACCTCATCGAGACCCAGTTCCTCGGCAACGCCTACAATCCCAATCTTGGCTCCGCCATCTCGCTGGTGCTCATGGTGTTCATTCTGCTTGTTATGAGCCTAATGAACCAGTTTGAGGATAACGATGACAGAGGAGGTATGCTGATATGAAATGGTATGCCAAGCTCTATACCCGTTTGGTTTTCATCTTCCTGTATCTTCCCATCATTGTCCTTATTGTGTGCAGCTTCAATGAGTCAAAATCCCGATCCAACTGGACAGGCTTTTCGTTCCATTGGTACAAGGAGCTGTTCCATAACGAATTGATCCTCTCCTCGCTGCGCAATACCTTGATCATCGCGCTGGCTGCGTCTGTCATCGCGCTGGTGCTGGGCACCATGGCGGCGGTCGGCATCTATGCCATGCGCCGTAAGTGGTTCAAATCACTGGTGATGAACATCACCTATCTGCCTATTCTCAATCCTGAGATCGTTACCGGTGTTTCCATGCTGCTTTTGTTCGTTTCCTTCGGCAATGGCATCCAGAAGTTCAATAACTGGATCGGCGGCACCGCGCTTTCGTTCCTTCAGCTGCCGGAAATGCAACTCGGCTTCGTGACGCTCATCATCGCGCATGTCACCTTCTGCACGCCCTATGTCATCCTCAATGTCCTCCCGAAGCTCCGTCAGATGGATCGCTTCACCTTCGAGGCTGCGCAGGATCTGGGCTGCAGCCCCAAGCTGGCTTTCTACAAGGTCGTCATTCCGGAGATCATGCCCGGCATGGTATCCGGTTTCCTCATGGCGTTCACCTACTCGCTGGATGACTTCGTCATCAGCTACTTTGTGTCCAGCGCCTCCTCGCAGACTCTGCCCGTCACCATCTTCTCGATGGTGCGCAAGCGCGTCAGCCCGGAGATCAATGCCCTTACCGCCATCATATTTGTGGTGGTGCTGGCGCTGCTGCTTCTCAGCAACTATTACTCTGCCCGCAAGGAAAAGCAGATGATGCGAAAGGAGGAACCTGCGGCATGAAAAAGCGTATCCTTTCCCTCCTTTTGGCGCTGATGATGGTTGTCCTTCTGCTTCCCGTTACCGCTTTGGCAACGGAAACCGGCATTGATACCTCAGCTCTAGATATGGAGTACTACGGCCGCTACAGGGATAAGGGCTATTCCATCAGCGTCTACAATTGCGGCGAGTATATCTCCGACGGTGCCGATGGCGGGCTGGATGTCAACAAGGCCTTTGAGGAGGTCACCGGCATCCGGGTCATCTATTCCAATTACGATACCAATGAATCGATGTACGCCAAGCTGAAAACCGGCGGCGCCGTCTATGATATCGTCGTTCCCTCCGACTACATGATCTCTCGTATGATCGCCGAGGGGATGCTGCAAAAGCTGGATATGTCCAATATCCCCAACCTGAAAAACATCGATGAAAAGTACCTTTACCAGTCCTACGACCCCACCAATGAGTATTCGGTGCCCTATACCTGGGGCGTGCTGGGGCTCATCTACAATACCAAAATGGTAGAGGACGAAGCGGTGGTGGCCAGCTGGGGCGCCCTGTGGAGCGAAGCCTATATGGATAATATCCTGATGATCAATAACTCCAAGGACGCCTTCGGCATCACCTTTGCCTATTTGGGGCTGCCCATTAATGCCGAAAGCACCGAGCAGGTGGATAAGGCTGTGGTGCTGCTGAAGGAGCAGAAAAAGGTCATTCAGGCCTATGTCGCCGATGAGGTGTTCGATAAAATGATCGGCGGGGAAGCGGCCATGGCGCCCTATTATAACGGCGATGCCGTCACCATGATAGCGGACAACCCTGATCTTGCCTTCTCCATTCCCATGGAGGGCAGCAATCTTTTCACCGATTGCCTGTGCATCCCCAAGGAGAGCCAGAAGCGGGAGCTGGCGGAAATGTATATCAACTTTATGCTGGAGCCGGAGGTCGGCCTTGCCAATACCGAGGCCATCGGCTATTCCACCCCCAATACGAAGGTGTACGAGCTGCTGGATGAGGAGACAAAATCCGACCCCACCGCCTACCCCGATGAGGAGTCCCTGGCCAACTGCGGCTACTACACCTATATCGGCCCGGAGCTTTCCCTTTACATCGACAGCAAGTGGGCCGAGGTGCTGACCGCCGATGAAAAGTACAGCGCCATGATCATGCCCATGTTCCTCGGGGCGTGCGTGGCGGGCATCATCGCCCTCAATATCGTCCGTGCCACCCGCAAAAAGCGGGAGGAATGATTTTCCCAGCAGGGGTCCCTCACCGGGCCTCTGCTTTTTTGCATAAATTTCCCTCTTCGCTTTTGGCAACTCCTACAAAGATGAAAAAACTTCCACTGTTTTCTTGACTTTATTCGCTTGAATTGCTAAAATAATATTACCGGCATCCCCCATATGGGGGATTTCATGTTTGCGGGCAAACATGATTCATTTACTCGCGGGCATGATTCACCTGCCGGAAATAAAGAGGGGAAACCCCAAAAAGAAAGAGGTAATGTCTTATGAAAAAGCTCCTTAGCCTGGCGCTGGCCCTCCTCATGCTGGCCGTCATGCTGCCGGTCACCGCGCTGGCTGACACCGCGGCTCCCAGTTGGGTGGGCGATGTCAATTTTGAAGGCGCACAAACAGTCTACTATTATTCTACCTATGGTGGCACACCCTATGTTAAAACCGCGACTGATGGGGAGCTTTCTTCTCATCCAGCGGTAATAGCATATAAAACGGGATCTGGCAATGAAATTGCTTATGCCGCAGATATTCGTGCAGCGCTTGTGAATAAGGCTATCGAAATTTATTGTAAAGCAGGCTCGACAATCTCTACAGTTAATGCTCATGCCAATGTACTAAATGATGTCACTATTTATGGTAACAATGCGAATTTCCAAGGTGGGGATTTGAGCATCTATGCTGATGGTAAGAATTATGCTGCCCCAGAAAGCTTGAATGTTACCATCAACATTTATAATGCCAAGAATTTGGTGGGCTGGGGTGAACCTCAAGCTGTTGGCCGTACTTGGAATGTTAATTTCTATGACTGTGTAAACGATGGCTGCAACTTCTTTATGTATCGTGGAGGATCGGATAAAACTGATAAGGCGAATCTCACCATGATTAACTGCAAAGCTACCGGCTACGCTGATTCTACAGTCCATACCACTGCCGATGGCTCTATCGTTATCAAGAACTGTGAGTTCAGCAATAACTGCGCTCCTGTCAATATCGCCCACAAGCAGACTGGTACTATGACCGCCAGTGTCGAAAACTGCACCTTTAATAACTGCGGCAAGGTCAATCCCAGCGATGATTACTTTGCTCCCGTCCGCTTCGTAAACAACAGCAAGGAAGGTACCCTTGACATCACCCTGACCAACAATACCTTTACCAATACCGTCGGCACCAATGGCGATATCCTGCTGGGCGACTACCGTGAGGGCAAGGAGTCCCATGATGTTACTGCCACCATCACCCCCGCTTCTACCGGTGATACGACCGTAAAGAACAGCCTTGGCGACCCTAAGCCCGTTACCGAGAAAGTAACGGCCAAGACTGACGGTTCCATCACCCGTGTCCAGGAGGAAGGCCCCACCACCATCGTCATCATCAACCCTACCCAGGACACCCCCAAGACCGATGACCAGAAGAACCCCACCACCGGCGCCAATGACCTCGTTGCTGTCGCCGTCGCCGTCGCGGCCCTCGCACTCGCCGGCTCCGCCATCATTCTCCGCAAGGATTAAGATCTTTCTCAAGGAAAAAGTCCCCCTCACCGGGGGCTTTTTCTATGCACCCTGCCCATTGTCAAGCCCCCAAATTGTTAGAATTTTCGTTCATTCATACAAACTTTTGTTCGTCCCTTTACATCATCGAACATTTGTGCTACAATGGGAATCGTAGAAGAACAACAGTTCGCACTTGGCCAAATTCAGGAGAGAAAACCTATGGATCAGCAAACCATGGGCTGGGTGCTGTTGGGGGCGGCCGTCCTCATCCTTGCTCTGCTCATCTACCTGCTTACGCAGGTCAAAAAGTCCTGCCAAAATGATATTTCCACCCAGCTCCAGGGCCTGCAAAGCGATCTGGAGCGTTCGGTGCAGGCCGATATTCTCACCCTCGGCAAGTACCTCATGCAGTCCCAGCAGTCCCAGTCGCAAAGCGAAAGTCGGACCCTGCTGGAACAACTCACCCAGTTTGAAAATAGACTATCCACATTCTCCCAGCAGTCCACGCGCGCGCTGGAGGATGTGCGTGCGTCCATGGAACGCCAGCTTGCCACCATTCGCCAGGATAACAATGCCAAATTGGACGAAATGCGCCAAACCGTCGATGAAAAGCTGCAAAAAACCCTCAATGACCGCATGACCGAATCCTTCCGCCTGGTGAATGACCGGCTGGAGCAGGTTTACCGCGGTCTGGGTGAAATGCAGTCGCTGGCCCAGGGCGTCGGCGACCTCAAAAAGGTCCTCAGCAATGTGAAAACTCGTGGAATTCTGGGGGAAGTGCAGCTTGGCGCTATCCTGGAGGACATTCTCACTCCGGAGCAGTACTGCAAAAATGTGGCAACGGTTCCCGGCAGCCGCAATGTGGTGGAATACGCTGTCAAACTTCCTGCGGAGGATGGCAGCTTTATTTGGCTTCCCATCGATGCCAAATTCCCTGGGGATAGCTACGCTGCCCTCCGGGACGCCTATGATTCCGGTGACCAGGCGGCGATTCAAGCGGCGGTGCGGCAGCTGCTGCTTACCGTCCGGATGGAAGCCAAGGATATCCGCGAAAAGTACCTTTGCCCGCCCGAGACCACCGAATTCGGCATCCTTTTTTTGCCATTTGAGGGGCTGTATGCCGAGGTGGTCAGCCGGGGTATGGTGGAAACTTTGCAGCGGGAATACCGGGTGAACATTGCCGGCCCCAGCACTATGGCAGCTCTGCTCAATTCTCTGCAAATGAGCTTCCGGACCATTGCCATCCAGCGGCGCAGCGGGGAAGTTTGGAATATCCTGGGCGCCGTTAAGACCGAGTTTGATAAATTTGCGGATGCCCTGACCATGACCCAAACCCGGCTGGAGCAGGCCAGCAGCGAGCTGGATAAGCTGGTCGGTGTCCGCACCCGGCAGATCCAGCGGAAGCTGCGGGGGGTGGCCAGTTTGCCGGAGGAGCAGTCTGCCGCCCTGTTCCCGGAGGAGCAGCTGCCTCCGATGGAGGACGAGCTGGAAGTCTGAATTTGTTGGATATGAAATGCTCTTGTAAATTAGGCCAATTGCCGCAAAGTAGAGCCCTGTCCGGCCAGAGAGGGCTTTTTGGGTGACTCTGCGATCATGGGCTCAATTGATGGTTGAATCTGCCCCACTCAACCAGCTGTTGCTGGCATTTGCGGCGGGACAGCGTTATGCTGATTTCGTCGGGCAGTCGACTGCGGGCAGCGTCCCGGAATGCCGCTTGTGACCATAAAAATCAAGAAATCTTAAACATCTTCGGGTGGATTTTTTAGCCGGAATGTGCGATACTGGGAGGAGAGATTTACCGCATAGCGAGGAGGGGCCAAATGTTCAAAATACTCATTGTGGAGGACGACCGCGGCATTGCCGAGGGCATCCAGAGCCTGCTGGAGCAATGGGGGATGGAGGCGCGGCAGGTGCAGGATTTCCGCAACATCACCGGGGAGTTCGAGACCTATCAGCCTCATCTCATCCTACTGGATATCAAGCTGCCCAGCTACGACGGCTACTATTGGTGCTGCCAGCTGCGGCAGAGGACTGCGGCGCCCATCATTTTCATCTCCTCGGCGGCTGACAACATGAACATCGTGATGGCGATGAACATGGGCGGCGATGATTTCATCGCCAAGCCCTTTGACGGTAGTGTGCTGGTGGCCAAGGTGCAGGCCATGCTGCGGCGCAGCTATCGGCTGGAGACTGCCCTGCCGGCGCCGGAGTGCCGGGGAGCGGTGCTGAGTACTGCCGACCAGACCCTGCAGTATGAGGGAAAAGCCATCGACCTGACCAAAAATGAATACCGCATCCTGCTGTGCCTGATGGAACGCAAGGGCCAGGTAGTGAGCCGCGAGCTGCTGATGCAGCGGCTGTGGGAGACCGACAGCTTTGTGGATGAAAACACGCTGACCGTGAATGTGAACCGCCTGCGCAAAAAGCTGGAGGCTGCTGGGCTTTCCGAGTTTATCCGCACCCGCTTTGGCGTGGGGTACCTGGTGGAATGAAAGACAAGGCAGGCGGCGCGACGGAGCGGGTGAGGGGTGACCGGTTTGGAACAAACGGCGCCCCGAGACAAAGCGGAGGCGTGCCGCCGGAATGCAGGGACGGGAAAAAGTGCTTGCAATCGAACCTTCGGTATGCTATACTCTTTTCGATGCCAAATATGAAAGAAAGGAGCTGCTGAAATGTACTTTTTGCACAACAACAAGATGAACAAGTTCCGCACTGGAATCAACCGAATACCTGCACAGCAGCTCTCTCTGTAAGTCCGCCTGAACCAAGGTGCTATTTCGCTCGCCGGGAGTTTCTGTTGCTCCCGGCCTTTTTGCGCCTTTTTTCAAGATCGGGGGAGAGAGCGGAACCCATAAACTGACGGAGAAATTATGAAACGAATTTTGCCATATCTTAAGCCCTACCGAGGGAAAATGCTGCTGGGCATGCTGCTGATTGCCGTTTCCAGCGTCTGTTCGCTGCTGCTGCCCACCATCATGAGTGATATCCTGGACGGCGGCATCTACACCTCCGATTGGGACTATATCCTGCGCTGCTGCGGCAGAATGCTGCTGGTCACGCTGCTTTCGCTGGGGGCGGTGGCGGCCGGTACCTGGTGCCGCACCCAAGTTGTTTCCGGCTTTTGCGCTGACCTGCGCGCGGCGGTTTTTGGCCGGGTGAATGCCCTGACCTTTGAAGAGGTCAGCCGCATCGGCACCTCGGCGCTGCTTACCCGTTCCACCCACGATGTGGGGACGCTGGCCTGGGTGGCCGATATGCTTTCCAGCAACATCATCACCATTCCGGTGCTGTTTTTCGGCGGGGTGGTGCTGGCCTTTTCCAAGGACAGCACGCTGGCGCTCATTATCCTGGTGGCTATGCCCATCATTACGCTGCTGGTGCTGGCTATTGGCCGCAGGGTGGAGCCACTGTGGAAGATCAGCGACCAGTTCTGCGATAAGCAGAACGACCTGGTGCGGGAGCGGCTGCACGGCATCCGCGTCATCCGGGCCTTTAACAGGGAGGAGCAGGAACAGGGCCGCATAGCCGAGGCCACCCGTGTGATGGCCGAGCATATCATTGAAGCGAATACAAAGATGGGCCTGGTGGCGCCCATTGCCATCGCCCTGATGAACCTGGTGGCGGTCGCGATTCTGTACTTTGGCGGCAGCCGGATGCAAAGCGGGATTTCCGCCGCTTCCGGCGGCGATATCTTTGCCATGGTGCAGTATGTGGCCCTGGTAATGAACGGTATCGTTATGGCGGCCTTTGCCCTGGTGATGTACCCCCATGCCAAGGTGGCCGCGGGCCGCATCGGTGAAGTGATGGACGCCAACATGATGACCGAGACCGCCGAGGAGGAAGACAATATCACCTTTGCCGGGGACATCCGCATGGAGAATGTGACCTTTCGGTATGAGGGTGCTGACGCCGCGGCGGTAAGCGATGTTTCGCTGCATATCGCCGCGGGACAGAAGGTATCTATCATCGGCGGGACCGGCAGCGGTAAATCCACGCTGGTGCAGCTGCTGATGGCCTTCCGGCTGCCCACCGAGGGGAAGATCTACTTTGACGGGTGTGATGCCGCCACCCTAAGCCGCCGTACCATCCGGCACAATATCAGCTGTGTATTGCAGCGCGCCGGCATTTACAGCGGCACCATCCGGGAAAATATCGCCATGGGGCGCCCCGGCGCTTCCGAGGAGGAACTGATGGAAGCCGCGGCGGTGGCCCAGATGGCGGATTACATCAAAGCGCAGCCGGAGGGGCTGGACCACCGGCTGGAGCAGGCCGGCAAGAACCTTTCCGGCGGGCAGAAGCAGCGGGTGGGTATTGCCCGGGCTGTGCTGAAAAACGCGCCGATCTATCTCTTTGACGACAGCTTTTCGGCGCTGGACTTTATGACCGAGGCGAACCTGCGGCGGGCGCTGGCCGAAAAGGCGGCCGGGAGGACTCAGATCGTGGTGACGCAGCGAGTGACCAGCGCCATGAGCAGCGACCAGATCTTTGTAATGGACGGCGGGCGGCTGGTGGATAGCGGCACCCACCGGGAGCTGCTGGAGCGCTGCAAGGTATACCGGGAGATTTATCTTTCCCAGACGGGAGGTGAGCGCCGATGAACCGCAAAAAGAAACCGACTGAGGAAGTAAAAATGAGCACCTGGGAGGTATTCCGCCGACTGGTGCGGGACGCCCGGCCCATTTACGGCTGGCTGCTCCTGGGCGCCCTGCTGGGTGGTATAGTGGTGGCGTGTACCGTCATCGCCCCGAAGCTCCTGGGTCAGGGCATCCAGCTGCTGTACGATGCCTGGGCCGGAGAACGGCCCAAAGCCGGTCTGACCGAAGCGCTGCTGCCGATCTGCGGAGCACTGGCGGGGGTGTACCTGCTGAAGAGTATCGTGGACACCGGAAAGATGGTCCTGATGAACAATGTGGTGAGTAAGTACTATACCTGCACACTGCGCATCAAGCTTTCGGATAAACTATCCCGGCTGCCCATCAGCTTTATTGATAAGACCCCGGCAGGACAGATCATTGACCGTATTCAAGAGGATGTTTCCAATATGGGCGGCAGTATCCACAACATTGTGGATGTGACAGTAATGGGCTTTATGCAGATCGTGGTCATCGCTGTGATGATGCTGCGGGAAAACTGGCGGATGGGACTGGCGGTCCTGCTGCTGATGCCGCTATCCATCGTGATTTCTTCCCGGATTTCCGCCGCCTGCGGCACCTATTTCCGCCGCTTGTTTGAGGAGAGCGGCAAGATGTACTCCATTGTGGAGGAAAGCTACGCCAGCTACCAGACCACGAAGGCATATAACTACGAGGAGACCACCATTGCGGCGCACGCCGCGGCGAACAAGCGGCAGAAGGACGCCGAGGCAAAGGCAATCTTTCTGCAGGGACTGATCACACCGTGCATTACCGCTGCCAATGCATTGGCGTATATTCTCGTCGCTCTCATCGGCGGCTACCTAACAGTACAGGGAGCCCTGGGTGTGGGTGCCGTGGTAACGGTGCTGCTGTACTCCCGGCAGTTTTCCGCGCCGCTGGAGCAGATCGCCGAGGTGCTGGGGTCTATCCAGCGCATCTGCGCCGCCGCCCGACGGGTGTATGAGATGCAGGACGCCCCGGAGGAGGAGCCCATCGAGGGGCACCTGCCGGAGGAAATAAAGGGCGATGTGGATTTTGAAAATGTGAATTTCAGCTACGATCCAGAAACGCCGCTGATTCGGGACTTCACTGTGAAGGTAAAGCATGGGCAGAAGGTGGCCATTGTAGGGCCCACCGGCGCGGGCAAGACTACGCTGGTGAACCTGCTGATGCGGTTCTATGATATCCAAAGCGGGAAGATCACGATAGACGGCCATGATATAGCCGCTGTGAGCCGTGAGGATGTGCGGGGGCTCTTTGGCATGGTGCTGCAGGATACCTGGCTGTTTGGCGGGACGGTGGCCGATAATGTGGCCTACGGCAAGCCGGAGGCGACCCGCGAGGAGATCGTCACCGCCTGCGACGAGGCCTACTGTGATCATTTTATCCGCACGCTGCCGCAGGGCTACGACACTGTGGTGAGCGAGGATTCCATCAATATTTCCGGCGGGCAGAAGCAGCTCCTGACCATCGCGCGGGCGCTGCTGGCCAACCGGCGGCTGCTCATCCTGGATGAGGCGACCTCCAATGTGGATACCCGCACCGAGATATTGCTGCAAAAGGCGATGGATAAGCTGATGCGGGGACGCACCTGCTTTGTTATCGCGCATCGGCTCTCCACCATAGTGGATGCTGACCTGATCCTGGTCATCAATGACGGGCAGATTGTGGAGGCCGGTACCCATGAGGGCCTGCTGGAGAAGCAAGGCTTCTACTACCGGCTGTACACCAGCCAGTACGCGGTATAAGCCGCACAAAAAAGAAAAGGCCGGCAGCGAGCTCCGCGGGACAGGGAGCGAGCTGCCGGTGTTTTTGGCTTTTACAGGGCCTGGATAAAGGCACGGGCCCTTTGCAGGTCATCCGCATCCGGGTGGCCCTTGGCCATGCCGCCGATGAGCTTAAACGGGCCGAAAGTATCATAACCGCGGCAGGAGAAGGTGCCAAGAATGGGGCAATTTTTGGCCTTTACTGCTTCGGTGATGGCGGCATAATACTTTTCGGGGCAGGCGGGCGGCCATGCGGCTGGTGACACCGATGAGATCGATCTCGGCGGCTTCAGCCATGGCTTCCAGGACCTTGAGGGTATTGCCGTGGTGGCTGGAATAATAACAGATGGCGGTTTTCATGTGGGAGCCTCCTTGGGGAAAGTGATAAAGTGGTGCAGGAGCAGGGGACAGGCGGCGAGCAAAACGCCCACATGGCCAGGAACGCCCGCAGGCAGGCTGGCGCCCGACGCAAGGCGGGCTGGCGCCTGTCAAGGGCAGTGACGCCGCCATGCGGGTGCTTTTGGCGGCCGCCGTACAGCATGATTATAGACCTTTTGCGAATGGGGAGCAAGTGTTGCTTTTTGGCGGAAAAACCGCTATGATAAAGGGAGATTTTTAGCGAGTGGGAGAGATACTATGACAGCAAGAGAATATCCGGTATTTACCGTTACCCCTAAGGCGGAGCGCAGCCTGCGGGCCGGCCACCCCTGGGTATATGGGGAGGAAGTGACCGCCGTGGAGGGCGCTTACCAAAATGGTGATATGGTGGATGTGGTGAGTAATAAAGGGCGGTACCTGGGCACCGGCTGGGTGAATGATCACTCCAAAATCAGGGTGCGGATCATCAGCCGCAATGCCAATGATACCTTTGATGAGGCGTTTTTCCGGCGGAGGGTGTGCTATGCGCTGAATTACCGTAAAACGGTGATGGGCCCGGTGGATTACCGCTGCTGCCGCCTTATTTTTGGTGAGGCGGATCAGTTCCCGGGGCTGACGGTGGATCGCTTTGAAAACATATTGGTGACGCAGGTGCTTTCCCTGGGCATGGAGCGCCGCAAAGACTGGGTGTACCGGGCGCTGGTGGAACTGCTGCGGGAGGACGGCGAGCAGATTGATGCGATCTACGAGCGGAACGATGTGACCATAAGAACGCTGGAGGGGCTGGAGCAAGGAAAGGGCTTCTACCAGATGGAGGGGCTGAGAACCGACCTGAGCGGGCATGTGACCATTACCGAAAACGGGATAAAATATGATGTGGACTACATCGAGGGGCAAAAGACCGGTTTTTTTCTGGACCAAAAGTACAACCGGCAGGCGGCGGCCAAGCTGGCCCGCGGACGCCGGGTGCTGGATTGCTTTACGCATACCGGGGCTTTTGCGCTGAATGCGGCAGCGGCGGGGGCGGAGCATGTGACGGCGGTAGATGTTTCGGCCTTTGCACTGGAGTTGGCCGCCGAAAACGGAAAGCGCAATGGACTGACCAATCTGGACTATAAGTGCGCCGATGTTTTTGACCTGCTGACCGAGATGGCCAAAGAGAAAAAGTGCGACTATGACTATATTATTCTGGACCCGCCTGCCTTTACCAAGAGCCGCGCGACCGCCAAAAACGCCTATCACGGCTATAAGGAGATCAATAGGAAGGCGATGCGGCTGCTGCCCCGCGGCGGGTATTTGGCGACCTGCTCCTGCTCCCATTTTATGACCGATGAGATGTTCCGTAAGATGCTGTGGGAGGCAGCGCTGGATGCCGGTGTGACGCTGCGGCAGATCGAGGCGCGGCAGCAGGCTCCGGATCATCCCATTTTGCCGGAGGTTCCGGAGACCGACTATCTGAAATTTTACCTTTTGCAGGTGGTGTAAGAGCAAATAAAAACCTTCAACAAAGGAATTTGAACAGCAACCTCCCAAAAGGGCAACAATATGTCCGATGAAAAGCTCGCAGCGCCTAGGTGCTGTAACACCCGCAGATTTCTGCATCGAGGCTTTTGAACCTCATGCAGAAATCTGCTTTTTTATATAATGAAGGGACGGCTGCAAATAATTGCAACCGTCCCATACCTATATTACTCGTTATTGCAGCAAAATCCTGAAGCCAAAATGGAAAGATGACTGGCCATTCTGTTTTCCAGGTCAGTAAAGTTATTTGTTGCAAAACAATATAGAATATACCCGCGGCAGGTGATTAGCAACATATCTGCCATTACTAAAAGCGAACAATCTAATGAAAAGGTTGAACCTAAATTCAATTTTGGTTGTAGGTAACGGATCTGTGGCGACTAACGAGTACGGATTTTATAGATACTTTGTAGATAACAGGGTCTATTACCATAGACAAGCGTTAGTGATAGTTGCCGATGAAACCCCAACGGTATGTTGCGGTAGCCTAACACATTTGAAGGCGTTGAACGAGAGAGGCTTTTAGGATGTGAGGATGGTAGGAGATAGATTGGCCGAGGGGTTGGTAGATATTTTAGGTAGTAGAGGTATTACCAATGGCCGAATTGGTTATTGCCCGGAAACACTTCCTGCTTCATGGTTTGATTGTATTCATAGTGCATATCCAGAGCTTGAATGGGTGGATTGTACGATGGATCTTTATGAAATCCGCAAGAAACGCAGTAGTGAAGAATGCCGATTGGTTGAGAAATGTGCTGAGTTGGCACTAAGCGGATATGAAGCTCTATGTGCAGCGGTGCAGAATAATGTAACCGAAAGCAAACTGGTGTCTGAGTTGGACTATGCCATGAAAAAGCAAGGTGCAGAGGAAACCCTTACAACTCTAAACTGCGGTTTTTTGAACGATGCAAACGGCATGGGCCTGTTGCATAGTGCTGCGAATTCTCAAAAGGCAGTAAAGTATGGTGACTGCATAGCAGCAGCTATCACACCTCGATATAATGGATATTGGGTTCAAATGCTGCGCACTTTATGTGTAGGGAAAGAAAACCAAACGGCGGTAGCGATGCATGAGGCAGTGGCCGGGTGGATAAGCGCAGCGGCTAAACTCCTAATACCTGGGAACAAGGTAAGCACTGTTGCCCAAAAAATCGAAGAAGAAGCTAGGGCAGCAGGATACACTATTGGGGGCATTCAAGGGTACATTTGCGGGGTGGATCTACGGGAACAACCGATTTCTGCAGAAAATGAGACAAAACTGACCAAAGATATGACGGTAATACTTAGCCCAATTATATTGAAAGATGGAAATGACTGCGGTTTTTGCTGGGGGGATACCTATTTGGTGACTGTAGAAGGAGGACGATGCTTGACAGAGGACGGCAAGAGCCTAAAAATAATTAAAAATGTGGAGGGGTAGGCCAGATGTTCAGCGATGGGGAAAAGAAAAGAAGGGTTGAAGCAGTAAGAGGTCTGATGCAGGACGAAAAGCTAGATGTGTTGTTGACGATAGGAAATGGATGCGTCGGAACCAATGCGTATGGTTGTTTCCGCTTTTTAACGGCTGCCAATGTATATTACGGGCTGCAGTCTGCATTGTTTTTTCCATGTTCCAACCCTGTTGGTATTGTAGACTCAGAGATATCTTGCGGGGATTTGAAAAATGCTGGAATCGTGACTGAATGCAGGATAAGCACAACTCCCATTCAAGCGATTATAGATGTGCTGA
>ENA-ORLY01002906-ORLY01002906.1-human-gut-metagenome-genome-assembly--contig:-NODE-2906-length-15053-cov-4.620326_pt1 | contig 15053 bp, 10 predicted proteins | sample MGYA00243071_ERZ508832 | MGnify/ENA primary metagenome ERZ508832 (study PRJEB26277, sample SAMN04329777) | human gut metagenome | biome: human-associated habitat | host: Homo sapiens | place: USA...
TCTGCGCTTTTGGCTTGGCATCTGCCGCACCTCGCTCGCCGTATCGGCACTTAGAATTATGCGGTATTGCCTTTATTTTTGTTTGTTTATGGGTTCAGTGCGCGGTGGATCAACACGCGCAGGTTTTGTATGGGCGTTAGCGCGTCCGGGTGCTTGGAAACATAGCACAGCCCTATCAGCCCACCCGCCGCAGCGGAAAGCAGAGCCAGATCACAGTAATCATCCGGCAGGGCGGGGTTGATCTCCCCTTTTTGCCGCAGGGCTGCCATGGTTCTGTGCAGCACCCCACGCAGGGCTTGCACACACTCGTCCATACCGCGGAGGTTCTCCCGTGCGCCAATACTGGAAGCGATCACCTGATAGGTTCCCATCCGGTTGCCGGAAAGATCCTGCAGGTAGGTCATCACGGCATCCTCAAGCTCTTGCAGGGTGGTGCATGGCTCCATCAATACGGCAATGCGGGCAATCTCGGTATCAAAGCAGTACAGGGCCATTCCCTGCAGGATCTCATCCTTGGAGGCAAAGTATTCATACACGGTGCCCTTGCCGATTCCGGCTTCGTCCGCGATCTGCTGCACCTTCATGGCGGCGGGGTTTACCCCCTTGGCAATCAGGCGCAAGGCGGCTTCGTACAGGGCGGTTTCGCGTTCTTTGCGGATATCTGGTGTCATTGTGGCGTCCCCTCCCCGTTTTCGGTATCGGGTTTACCGGGCTGCTTTAAGTGGCGGTGCTCGGCGGTATCCGGTGTTTCGGGTTCCGGCTGGTTCTTGCCCTCTGCTGCGCGGCGGGCGGCAAATTCTGCGGCAAACTCGGCCGCATCATCGGGCAGGTCATCCATGCCGTCATCGCCCACATCAATGTTGACCGGCGGCTTGCGGTAGAAGAGATCATACATCACCGGCACAATAAACAGGGTCATCAGCGTTGCATAGGAAAGGCCGCCCACAATAACAATGGCCATGCCTTTGCCCATCTCGCTGCCGACATCCTTGCTGAAGATCATCGTTACCATGGCAAGCACGGTGGTCAGCGTCGTCATCAGGATGGGGCGCATACGGGTGCGGCCGGTTGCCACCAGGGCATCGGTGCGCTCCAGCCCGCCAATGCGCAGCTGGTTGGCGTAATCCACAAACACAATGCCGTTGTTGACCACCACGCCCATCAGCACAAGGAAGCCCATGAGCGAAATGACCGAAAGCTGTTCGCCGCCAATCATCAGGCCGATCATGCCGCCGGTAAAGGCCAGCGGAATGGTGAACAGCACAATGAAGGGGGAAAGCAGGCTTTGGAACTGCGCCACCATGACAAAATAGACAAACAACAGTGCCAGGGCCATCATTTTGGCCATCTGCTGGATCATCTCGGTCACCTGGGTGGTTTCACCGGCAATTTCAGCGGTGCAGCCATCTGGCAGGTCCAGTGCTTCCAGCTGGGGGCTCAGATCACGGGAGATCAGGGTGGTGTTGTAGCCTTCGGCGGTATCGCTGGTCACGCTGATCTTGCGGGAGCCGTTTTCGCGCGCAATGGTCGCATAGGCGTTGCCGTTGGTGCGGGAGGCAAACTCGCCCAGGGTATGGGTCTCGTTCACGGTGTTGCCGTCATCGTCGGTGGTCGTTGTGATGAACTCCATCTGGAACAGATCGTCCAGGTTCGGGGTATCGGTCTTATCCACAATCGTCACATCATAGGTATCGCGGCCCACTTTCAGGGTGGTTGCGGTGGTATCGGTGCTGAGCTTTGCGGCGATCTTCTGGTACACCTGCGCCACCGTCAGGCCAAGGCGCATGGCTTTGTCCTTATCAATGACGATATGCACCTCCTCGTCGCCGGTTTCCTGCCCGTTGGAGACATTCTCGATGCCGTCCACGCTGTTCAGCAGGTCCATCACCTGCTGACTGGCGGTGGTCAGGCTGTCCAGGTTCTGGCCGTAGATGTCCACCTCCACGCCGCTGCCGGACAATGTGCTCATATCCATGCTGCTGGCGCTGATGTCCACTTCGCAGTTCAGGTCAGCGGTGTCATCGGCGATCTGCTGCTGGATGGCCTTGCTGTTGCTGGCGCCCTCGTCAGTCAGCAGAACATAATAGGTAAAGCTGGTGTTGTCCGTGGTGCCCTCAGTGCCGGTCATCATCAGCATGCTGCTGGTGCTGTCGCTGCCGCCGGACATGGCGCCCACCGTTTCCACGCCGTCAATGTTGGTAATGGCGTCCATCACGGCGTCTGCGGTGGCAAAGGCATCCTCTTTTTCGGTATCCGCAGGCACCGTTACCGTAATCGAAAGCTGGTTGGAGCCCATATCCGGGATGAGCATCACGCCCATGGTGGCAATGCGCCAGACCGATACGGCCAGCAGCACGATCGCCAGTGTGAGCGGGATGGCCTTGCGCTTTAAGCAGAAGCGCAAGAGCTTTTCGTACCCGTTCAGGAAACGGTCGAACCAGGGGTGCTTGATCTCTTTTTGCTTGCGCAGTACGGTGGAACCGGCGCAGGGCACCACGGTAAGGGCCACAATGAGGGATGCCAGCAGGCTGAACGTGATGGTCCATGCCATATCGGAAAGCAGCTCCAGCACCATGCCGGTGGTAAACACCATGGGCAGGAACACGCAGACCGTGGTCAGGGTGCAGGAGACGTAGGCCCCCGCCACCTGGCGTGCGCCCTGCACCGCAGCACGCGGGGCCGGAATGCCGCGCCCGCGCAGGCGGTAAATATTTTCGATGACAACGACCGAGTTATCCACCAGCATGCCAACGCCCAACCCCAAGCCGGACAGGCTGAGAATGTTCAGGGTAATGCCACTGAAATACATCATGACAATGGCAAACAGCACACTGAGCGGCATGCTGATGGCCACCACCAGCGTGGGGCGGATATCCTTTAAGAACAGAGCCAGCACGATGATAGCCAGCACAGCGCCTTCGATCAGGTTGGACATGACGCTGTTCACAATCAGCTTGATGTAATCACCCTGATCCATGATGGTGGTCAGGTGCAGGCCGTCGTTTTCTGCCATCAGTTCTTTCATAGCAGCGGTGCTTGCGTTGGAGACAGACGAGGTGGAAGCCGTGGAGCTTTTATAGATTGAAAGCAGCACGGCGCGGTTTTTGCCCACCTTGGCGTAGCTGTCGTCCGCGTTATCGGTCAGCTCAATGTCCGCCACATCGGAAAGCCGCACATCGCCGATGCCGTCAATGCTGCACAGGACCATACTTTTCAGCTCATCCACATTGTCAAACGCATCGCCGACTTTTAAGATGTACTGGTTATCGTCCCCTTCCCCACCGTCAATGTAACCGGCGGGCATAGAGAAGTGCTGCGCGGCGATCAGCGGCTTTAAGGTGTTCATGTTCAGCAGCTGGTCCAGGTTGGCGCTTTTCAGCGCTTCCTCGCGGGCCGATTCATACTCTTCGCGGGCGGAGTCCAACTGGGTCTGGCCCGCTTCCAGCTGGGTGCGGCCGCTGCTGATCTGGAACTCGCCCAAACTGAGCTGGGCTTCGGTGCCGCTGAGCAGCAGCTGCACGGCCATATCGGCCAGTTGGGGGTCTGTCGGGTTGGCAGAAAGGCTTTCCAGCATCGATTGCAGCTTGCCGCGCTGATCGTTCAAATTGGCCAGCATGGCTTCGGCTTTGTCGATCTGGGTGTTCAGGGTGGTAATCGTCTGCTGTAGGGTTTGGCGCAGTTCCTCGGTGCTCTCGTTCAGGCTGGCTTCGGCTTCCTGCCGGGCTTTCAGCAGCACCGTTGCGTTCCGCAAGGCCGTCTGGGTGGTGGAAAGGGTGCTTTCATCACTCTTGTAACCATCCAGGGCTGCGCGCTGGCTGGTGGCAGTGTCCAGCTGGGTCTGTAAAGCCGCCTGTTCAGCTTTTTTGCTTTCGATTTCCGCGCGGATGGCATCCTGCTCTTCCGGGGCGGCGGTATCCAGCTGCTGTTCCAGCTGAACGATCTCGTTATCCTTCTGCTGCACCTGCACGGTCAGCGTCAGGATCTGGGCGTCCAGCGCGGCGCAGGCATCGCTGACGCTCTGCCCGCCGGTCAGGGCGGCAGCTTCGGTCTCAATGGCCTGCTGGGCGCGCTCGATGGAAGCCAGCATCGCGGCCATCTTGGTCAGGTCGCTCTTGGCTTCCTCCAAATTAGCGGGCATGGCATTTGCATCGTACTGGGGGTCATATTTTGCCAGAATCTCTTTGCAGGAAGCAAACAGTGCATCATCGATCGGCAGCGTCACTTCCGGCAGGCTGCTGGGGTCCACTTTCAGCTGGTTCAGCCTGCTCTGGGCGGTGTCCAGCTGGGTTTTCAGCCCCGCAATCTGCCCTTCCAGCTTGGGGATCTCCTCGTTCAGCTGGTCGATGGCATCCCGCAGCTGCTGGGTCAGGCTCTGCTTTTGGGTATTCAGCTGGGCTTTGCCGGAATCCAGCTGGCTCTGGGCACTGTCCAGCTCCGCCAGGCCGTCCTTGATTTTGGCCTCGTTTTCGTCCAGCTGCTTTTTGGCTTCGGCCAGGCGGTCGCTCACCTTGACCAGCAGTTTGTCATTCACCTCGTCAATTTTGTCCTGGTCCAGCGTGATCTGCACTGATTTTTTGACAAGGCCGGTGGTGGAAACGCTGGCCACGCCGTCCACGCGCTCCAGCTGGGGTACGATCGTATCTTCCACATAGTCGGAAAGCTCGTAGATGTCCATCCCCTCATAGTCCACCGCAACATACTGGGTGGCCATCATATCGGGGCTCATCTCCATCAGCGTGGGGGTGCTGGCCATATCGGGCAGACTGTCCGAAAGCTGGTTCACGGCGGTGCTGGCCTTGACCATGGCGCTGTCCATGTCGGTGTCGTCCTGGTATTCCAGAATGACAAGGCCGTAGTTTTCGTTGCTCTGGCTGGTCACGTTCTTTACACCATTCAGGGTGGAAAGGCTGTTTTCCAGCGGCTGGGTCACATCGCTTTCCACCTGTTCCGGGCTGGCGCCGGGGTAGGTGGTAATGACCAGCAGGTAGGGCAGGTTCATATTGGGCAGCAGGTCTGTCTGCATGCCGGTCAGGCTTACAAAGCCCAGCACCATCACCAATATGACCGCCACAAGTACGGTAAATGGCTTTTTAACACTGTATTTTGGCATTTGTTTGTTCCCTTTGCCCGCACTTTGGGCGGGCCTATGTTGGCGGATGTGACCGACCAGCCGGGTTCAGGCTGCCCCAAAAGGAAGGAGCGCCGAAGCGCAGCGCAGCCGCCGTGTGGCGCCCCTTTTTAGGGGGAAACGGAGCTTTTTAGCGCACTTGACCGACCGGTCGGTCGGTTTTTCGCTGTTATTATAGCACCGCGGAAAATCATTGTAAAGAGGAGATAAAGATTCCGTCCGTGCGGTACAGTTTGCCGCAAAAGCGGCAAAAATCGCCGCCAGCCTTGCTTTTTCGGCCCCAATCATGTAAACTGTTCATCATAAGTTTACAGTTATACGGTGCAGCTGAAAAAACGAACATTCAGTCGGTTTCCTTGTTTTCCGCTGCACCCTGGGTAAGGAAGGGCGTTTTGCATGGGGATCGTTGTCATCGGCGCAGTTTTTGTTGATATCAAGGGGTACCCCCTTGCCACCTATATTCCGGGCGGGCGCAACGCCGGGCGGGTAGAACAGGTACACGGCGGTGTGTGCCGCAATGTGGCGGAGGATATCGCCAACGTGGAGCTGCGCCCCACCTTTGTAAGCCTGGTGGATGACACTGGCACAGGGCAGGATGTTATTGATAAACTGGCGCGCCACAAGGTGAACACCCGCTATATCCAGCGCGTGCCGGACGGCATGGGCACCTGGCTGGCTGTGTTCAATAATGAGGGCGATGTGGTGGCCGCCATCTCCAAGCGGCCGGACACCAATCCCCTGACCGACCTGCTGGCCGAAAAAGGCGATGAAATTTTTAAGGACTGCGATGGCATTGCCATTGAACTTGATCTGGAAAAAGACACTGTAAAGCAGGTCTTGTATTTTGCACAGAAATACCACAAAAAGGTATATGCCGCGGTTTCCAACATGAGCATTGCCATGGAGCGGCGTGACTTTTTGCAGCAAATCGACTGTTTTGTCTGCAACCAGCAGGAAGCGGGGATTCTCTTTTCTGACGAATACGACCATATGGGGCCGGAGGAAATGTGCCGCACGCTGGCCGCTAATGTAGGCAGCGCCCGCATCCCCTGCATGGTTGTTACCATGGGGGACAAAGGCGCGGTGTACGCCTGCGCAGATGGCGAAAGTGGCATTGTACCCGCCAAAAAGGTAAACGTGATCGATACCACCGGCGCAGGCGATGCGTTCTTTGCCGGTACGGTCATTGGCCGCGCTTATGGCAAAACGATGGCGGAAGCCTGCGGCATTGGCAGCCGGCTGGCGGCTTCGGTCATCTGCACCGCCGAAAATGTCTGCCCGCGGTTCCGCCCGCAGGAGTTCGGGCTGGATGTTCCGGTTGTGGATTGAGCGCCGTTTCAGCAGGCCGGTCACAGCCGCCGGAACAGTGCGCATAGGCCGTTCGGCGGGAATTGTGCGGTGTTGCCCAAAGAATAAACAAGCCCCCGGCAAGTTTACAGCGTATGAACAGTGCTCCGCTGCCTGCCGGGGGCTTGCTTCATTCTATATCCTTGTTAAAATGTCAGCCGCATCTGGTTCCACGCCACATTGCCGTGGGTGGATTGGGAAACACCCTCGTTCACAAAGCCAAATTTGGCGTAATAGTGTACTAGTTTGTCCTTACAGGTCAGTACCAGACCCTTACGGCCCTGCTGGCGGGCATCGGCAATGGCGCGGTTCAGCAGCTGGGCTGCCAGACCGTGTTTGCGGTACTCTGGCCGGGTCACCACGCCAAAAATCATCTGCCATGCGCCGGTTTCGCTGTGCAGAGCGGCATTTTCGTATAGATCATCGGTCAGATCGGGCTGGTCTGTCACCATGCCGTCCACAAAAGAAATCAGCGTTTCACCGTCAAACATCAGCCAAAAGTGTCCGGCATAAGCCTGCAGACGGTCCCTGAACTGCTGTTCCGGCGCGGCTTCCGCTGCGGGGAAGCAGAGGGCCTCCACCTCCGCCAGCGCGGCGGCATCGGCGGGGACTGCGGTGCGTATCAACATAAAAAACATCCACCTTTCGGGGAAAAATCGGGGGCGTTCCTGTGCCCCGTTCCGCCGGTCAATCCGGCCGGGCGCAAACGGCACGGCCCTTTGCTGTAAGCCATTATCCCATACCCCCGTCCAAATTGCAAGCGGGGTTTGACAGGCGTGTGCGGGAGCGGTATCCTTAAGGCAACACCGCACAATTCCCGCCTTGCGGCTTAAGCACCGCTCCGGCAGCTGCGGCACGGCATCTACATTGCCAAAATACTCGATAATACACAAAGTATTATCTGCGCTTTTGGCTTAGCAGCTGCCGTGCCTCGCTCGCCGTATCGGCACTTAGAATTATGCGGTATTGCCTTAAAGTGTAACGGATGACCGCCCCTGTAGGCAAAGGAGTGTATTGTATTATGACCTGCCGCGTTCTGCGCATTGATGAACAGCTGTATGGCTGTGAGGAGCTGCCTGCCGGGCAACCGGTGCTGTGTGATGTTCTGCTGGCCGATGCCGCCGGTACCCAGCGGGTGCTTCCCTACCCCGATGAAGCCCTGACTGCCCAGAACATCCAGGAGGGCGATACCGTTGCCCTGCTGCCGGACGGCACGCTGAAAAAACTAAGGTGTATCTGACACCCTAGGGTAAGCCCGCACTTTGCAAAAGATTCACCGTAACTTTACATCGGTATGGTTGCAGCCCGCAGCCAAATGGCCTATACTGAAATTAAGGGCAACACCGCACAATTCCCGCCTGACGGCTTAAGCACCGCTCCGACGGCTGCGGCACTTAGAATTGTGCGGTATTGCCTAAGAACCAACAGGAAAGTGTGGATCACGATGACCTACCATGACATCAAACACAATGCCGAAGTAAACGAGCTGCTGAAAAAGGGCAACCAGAATTTGGGACTTTTGGGCTTTACCGACCATTCGCAGGCGCACTGCATCCATGTGGCGGAAACCGCTGCGCACATCCTGAAAAAGTTTGACTACAGCGCCCATGATATTGAGCTTGCTAAAATTGCCGGGTACATGCACGATATCGGCAACGCCATCAACCGCACCCACCACGCGGAATACGGCGGCCTGCTGGCCAACGAGATTTTGAAGCAGTATGATTTGAGCGTTGCGGACCGCATTACCATTGTTTCGGCCATTTCCAACCATGACGAATCCACCGGCGGCGCGGTGGACCCCATTTCGGCGGCGCTGATTATTGGCGACAAAACTGATGTGCGCCGCAGCCGCGTGCGGGAAAAGCCCAAAGCCAGCTTTGACATCCACGACCGGGTCAACTATGCCGTAACGGACCAGACATTAAAGATCAACACCGACAAAAAGGTCATCTCGCTGAATCTGCAGATCGACACGGACATCTGCTCGATGTACGAATATTTCGAAATTTTCCTGAACCGCATGCTGATGTGCCGCGGCGCCGCTGACCTGCTGGGCGCCACCTTTAAGCTGACGGCCAACGGGGCAAAAGTGTTGTAAAATTATAATCCTGTATCAAAAAGCTCAGGCTGTTCCCTGTTGGGGGCAGCCTGAGTTTTTATACCATGGAAAATCATTCCGCCGTTTTACAGATTCAGCATATACGTTTCCATTTGCATCGTCCTTACCGCCGCTCTTCATGATTCTGCCGGAACAAACGGCAATTCAATGTTTTCCTCGTCCACAGGCGGGGTTTGGGTTGCGCTGGGGGGCGGGGTTTCTGTCGGTTCCTTCGTGTTGTCCGCCGGTTCGCCGTCACCATTTTCTGCGGGCGCGGCACTGGCGGTGGGCTGACCGGCGGCGTTCAGCACCGGTGTTTTTTTCGTTGCGGGCTTCTGGGTCGGCTTGGGGGCAGTTGTCTGCTGCGGGACAGTAGCTGCCGTGGACTGCGGTTCAGCCGTCGCGGCGGGCTGCGGCGTGGGCTTTGCCAGGACGGCATCATTCGTTTCCGCCTGCCGGGTCGGCTCCGGGGTTGGCCGGGTACCTGCCTGCGGCCGGTGCAGTGCAAAGGCAGCGGCAAGCACCACGGCAGCCACCACAACGGCCAGGACTATTTTTTTCTTCATTGCTGTTTTCCTTTTTATATTTGGGGGCGTTGCGGCATCAGCCTGCCACGCTGTAACGCTGTGCGGCGGTGGTCAGGTCATCCAGCGCACGGAGCAGGTTCAGCAGCGGCAGCTGGCTTTCATCCACCGCTGCCAGCGCGCGGACCATATCGCCATAGCTGAACACCCCATAGCGCAGGATGCACAGGTCCGCCCCGTTTTGCCGCATGGCAACCACCGGCATGGCATCCGCGCGGCGGAACGCAATGGCCGGTGTAACGACATAATATACCTTTTTGTCGTCAAAGCGGGTGTTGGTATCCACGGGCTGCAATTCGGTTTCGAGCTCACCCGCGTTCCAGGCAAAAGTAAAAGTGCATTCCGCGCCGTCCGGCACCATAAAATAGTGGCGGATCTGGATAACGGGCTCCAGCAGCAGGCTGCTGCCGTAATAATCATCGGTCTGGGTGCCGCTGCTTTCAAACTGGTAGCTGCCCCAGTTGGCCGTGGAGTTTGGCTCCGCGGTGCCGGCTAACGCATCGGTCCGGTAGCCAAAGTACAGCTGCGCTTTGCCGCCATACACCAGCAGGGTGCCGGCCAGCTCCTTTGCCTGTTGGGGATAATCGTGTTCCAGCAGGTAGTTCAGGTAATCCTTTACGGTGTAAGTATAAACCGGGCCATATTTACCGTTTACCATCATCCGGGCTTCAATATCATCCGTCAGCTGTTTGGCGGCCACCTGGCAAGGGAAAGCGGTGCAGCTTTTGCCGTTTACTTCCACCTGCTTTGCATCTGCCACTGCCACCTGTGTTACGGTGGAATCCGGCAGGGTAAACTGCATGGCGGCATCCTGCGGGGTATCTTCCGGCAGGGTAACGTAAAAATAAATTGTGACTGTCTCCCCCAGGCTCAGGCTGTAGCCTTCCAGATGCTCGCCGGTCTGGGCGGTTTCCGGGGTGGCGGGATCCTGCGGCGGCGGAGTTGGCACGGCAGGGTCAGGCCGGCCGGTTTCGGGGGTGCTCTGCGGCGGATCCGCCCAGGGGATATCCTCATCCGTTTCGCTCACCTGCGTCTGGATGCTGGCCGTATTTTCCTCTGCCAGCGCGGCGGCAGGCAGCGCGGCACACAGCACCACCGCCGCCAGCAAAGCCAGCAGGCGCTGGAGCCAGCTTTTTTGTTTTATATGGTTCAAACTCAAGGTGTTTCCTTCCTGTTTTTTGTTTTATGGCAACACCGCACAATTCCCGCCTTGCGGCTTAAGCACCGCTCCGGCAGCTGCGGCACGGCATCTGCGTTGCCAAAATGCTCGATAAGACATCCAGTATTATCTGCGCTTTTGGCTTGGCATCTGCCGCACCTCGCTCGCCGTATCGGCACTTAGAATTATGCGGTATTGCCTTATCTTCTCTTTTTTATCCCGCTAAAGGCATCATCCCTGGTTTTTGGCCAGCAGCGCTGCTCCAATCACCCCGGCGCGGTAGCCGAGGGTGCAGGTGGTAATGCGGGTGTGCTTTTGGGCGTAAGCATTGCCAAAAACCATTGGTCCCACCGCGGCGCGCAGGGGAGCCAGCAGGTTCTCCCCCTGGTTGGCCACCCCGCCGGACAGACCGATCACTTCCGGGAAGAAGATGTTGATCATGTTGGCAACGCCCACCGCAAGGTAATGAATGTACTGTTCCACCACGGCTTTGCCTGCGGCATCGCCCTGGGCGGCGGCATCAAAGGCGGTGCGGCCATTTACCCCGCCGCTTTGGGCGGCTATGCCATGCAGGGCGCTTTCGGGGTGGGCTGCCATGGCTTCTTTGGTCATGCGGATCAGGGCGGTGGCACTGGCCAGGCTTTCCAGGCAGCCGGGGCGGCCACAGGTACAACGCGGGGCATCCGGGGTGTCCAGAATCACCATGTGCCCCGGCTCCGCCGCTGCGCCGGTGTAACCGGTCAGCAGTTTACCGCCCAGCACCACACCGCCGCCCACGCCGGTACCCAGCGTGATGATCACCGCGCTTTCGGCTCCTTTGGCGCAGCCCGCCAGTGCTTCGCCCAAAGCGGCGGCGTTGGCATCATTGGCAAGAGCAACCGGCAGGCCGGTTTTGGCGCGCAGATAATCTCCCATGGCAAAATCATGCCAGCCCAGATTGTTGGAGTAGCGCACGAGGCCGCCATCCACCGTGCCGGGGCAGCCAACACCAATGCCTGCTACCAGCTGGCCCTGTGCCAGCTGATTGCAGAGGGCTGCAATATCATCGCACACGGCCTCGGCCGGGCGCGGCAGTTTGGTGGGGGTGCTCGCTTCCTTTATAATAGCACCGTCTGCATCCACAAGCGCAGCTTTGATATTGGTTCCCCCAAGGTCCACACCCAGATAATACATGATTGCAGCCTCCTGTACATAACATTTTTTTCAGTGTAGCAGATTGCCCGCCCCGGCGCAAGAACTTGTAGACAAAAAAGCATCCAAAAGTAAACCCGGCACTACCCACTGCTCTTTGTCAGGTCGTGCCGGTTGGATTTTATTTTTTATTAGTGGCTGCTCATCCGTTCAGTTTGGCGTAACGCCTTCTATATTTTCATATGAATACCACAGCAATCGTACAACAATAGCACAACACAAGCAGGATTTAAGGCAAAGAGCTACAGGCAGTATGATGCGGGAATAATCAACCAGCAGGGTTCCGGCTGCTCCGGCGCGATGTGTGCATCGCGCCCTACAATCGGTCCAATGCCTTATCGCAGTATGTTAAGCATGTGACCATCATATTTTTTCAAAACCCCTTATCGAAAAAAACTGCCCGCACAACGGCTTATCATACCGTGTACGGGCAGTTGATTTATCATTATCTACTTTTCTCTCAAGTCTGGGTCGATAAACGCAACCCCACCTGGTACCCCAGCAGGGTGCGGGTTTCCACCGGCTGATGGCGGATGAGGGAAAGCAGCTGCTGTGCGGTACGGCGGCCCAGCTGTTCGGCATCAAAAGAGACCGCCGTGATCTGTGGCGTACACCCCTGCAGCGCTTCGTCGTCATACAGGGAGGCAAGGCGGATATCCTGCGGCACGCGCAGGTTCAGCTGTCTCAGGGTGCTCAAAGCCAGCTGGGCAACCTGGTCATCCATGCACAGGATGCAGTCCGCCCCACGCTGTACCGCGAGCTCCACAGCGCTGGTGCGTAGATCGTCGCTTTCCAGCTCCAAAAACAGCAGGCTCTCATCAATCTTGCAGCAGGCGCGGTCATGCGCCTGCTTATAGCCTTCCAGGCGGGACTGGTTGACGGTGTACAGCATGGATCCGCCCAGCAAAGCAATGCGGTGCAGGCCCTTCATCAGCAGCAGGCTGACCAGCTCGCGGCAGCCGCCCACCTGATCATGGTCCACCGAGATGACATCCTGGTCAGCCGGGCGGCCAATGGCAACAAAGGGGATGCCGCTTTTTTGCAGCATGGGGATCAGCGGATCACGCTCCAGCGTGCGGGCCAGAATCACGCCATCAATCTTGCGGTTGACCAGCAGACGCTGCATCGGGCTTGTTTCCTGCTCGCCCACCATCGTCATCAGCACATCATAATCATTGCGGGTGGCAATATCGTACACGGCGCTGACGGTTTTGCGCAAAAATGGTGCGGCAAGGTTGCCGAACTGGCGCGAGAACACCAGTGAGATATTATAAGACTGCTGGGTTACCAACCCGCGTGCCAGCATATTGGGCACATAGTTTTTTTCTTTGGCGTACTGGACCACGCGGGCGCGGGTCGCTTCGCTGACACGGCCATTGCCCGAAAGGGCACGGGATACCGTGGTCTTGGACACGCCAAGGTCTTCAGCCATCTGGCTGATGTCAATTTTTTTTTCTCCTTCTGTCTGTTTACGGCGCGGCATGGGTTTACTCCTGTTAACGTTTGCTTCTATAAGATCTTCTTTCTGTCCTTGCCGGTTTTCCGCCCCACGGGCAGTTCCCAGGGTACCGTTCCAGAAACCAGTCCCCCACCCCGGCCAATCCCTACTAGGTCAATGGACTTAACATATTATACCACATTTCCCTGGATCATGGTAGCCCCCTGTGCAAAGAAAGCAAAGAACACGCTACCCCAGTATGGGGTCATTATATCATTCCTGGCTCTGCTTTTCAACCGATTTCTGGCTCTGTTTCCGTTTTCCAGTGTGTTTTATAACCTGGTAAAGTTTTCTCATTTTGTCCGTATCCTGCTCAGTCATCGTACCTGCGCCAAATTGGGCGGCTTGGGCCAATGCCAGCAGAGCTTCGGCATCCTGGGGTTCAAGGGTGGGGACACAACTTTGCAAAAATGCGGCAAACTCCGGCGCATCGGATGGTGTATCCGGCCGCGGCGCACCAAAAGGCGGTAGATGCTGCCAAACACGGCCAGCACCCGCGCGTTGCAGCTGCCCCGGCCATACCCCATGGCATGGCGGCGGGCCAGCACCAGCAGCACCGCAGCAGCCAACAGGCACCCCCCCAGCAACGCCGCCAAAACCAGCCTGCTGCGGGGCACGATGGTGGCTGCGGGTTCGTTTGCGCTGCTCTCCCCTGCTGCGGGGGCGGTGTCTTGACCTTGAGTTTCGGGCAGCGGGTCGGTGCGCAGGTCGGCCTGTTGGGCACTGACCAGCACGCCGGGGGTCATCTCCATGGGGGTCCAGCCCTGGCCGGAAATGTACACCTCCGCCCAGGCGTGGGCGTTATCGTCCTGCAAAATGGCGTGCCAGCTGCCGTTCTCCTGTTGGGTAAACAGGCTTTGCGGCGCGGCATAGCCCACCACATAGCGCGCAGGCAGCCCGAACATGCGGAACATAACCACCGCCGCCGAAGCAAACTGCACACTGTACCCCTGTTTGGATTCCGTTAAAAAGTAACGGATGGGGTCGGCCCCCTCCGGCGGCTGAGGAGCGCTGGCGTTATACTGGTAGTTGGTGTTTAGGTAGGCGCGGATGTAATCGCCAATGTCCGCAGCTTCGGTCAGCTTCTGGTCCTTTTTGGCTTCATCGCACAGGGTTTGCAGCTCGTCATAGCCGTCCGGCACGGCGGTGTAGCGGCTGGCGGCGTAAGCGGCATAGGATGCTTCCATCCGGTCCAGCACGCTGGGGTCGGCATCGGCGCGGGCTTCCAACTGGGTTTGGGCGGTATCCCGCGGGTAATACAGGAACACATCGTCCTGCGCGGTCTGGCCCGCGGCGGCGCCATCGCCCTGGATGGTGTAATAATCACCCCAGTAGGCGTTGTACGGTGCATAGGTGTACTGGGTATCGGCGTGGATACGCTCCACCGTCAGCGTCTGGGGCTGGGCGGTGCCGTCATAGGCGGTGCGCAAAAACGGCAGGCTGGCAATGGTCAGCCGGGCATTATCCTCGGTTTTCCAGTTCATAGCGGCGCTGTCAAAGGCATCGGCATCAGGGGCCTGCCAGGTGGTGCCGTCATAACTGCCGCCGATAAATCCCCGCAGGTATACGGTTTCTTCGGGTTTGTCGCTGGCGGTCAGGGCCAGATCCGTCACTCCGCTGACCTGGATACCCCCGCCCTGGTTCAAGGCGCCATCCGCCACACCACCGGCAGCGGCTTCTACCTGAATGTTCAGCCTGCCGCCGCTGACCCGCGGCAGCCAGGTAATGGCGGTGCTCAGCGCGGCGGATTCCACCCGCTGGGCCGCGGGCTGCAGCCAGCCAAGGGGAACCCCCAGCGCCGGGCGCAGCAGCCACCAACAGGGCAGCGCCAGCGTAAGGCAAAGCCCGCCCGCCGCCAGCGCGGCAGACTTTTGGATGTTATAATGGCGGCAAAGGTTCTGGCGGTAGTTTTCGGTATCGCGCCTGCCCCACAGGGCCCGCCGCTGCACCGAGCAGGAAGCCGCCCACGCCCCCATCCAACCGGCCAACAGCAGCAGGCAGGCGGGCACAGCAGGCGCGGCCCCGGCCAGCGCCAGCAGCACAAC
>ENA-ORLY01002907-ORLY01002907.1-human-gut-metagenome-genome-assembly--contig:-NODE-2907-length-15051-cov-7.284426_pt1 | contig 15051 bp, 9 predicted proteins | sample MGYA00243071_ERZ508832 | MGnify/ENA primary metagenome ERZ508832 (study PRJEB26277, sample SAMN04329777) | human gut metagenome | biome: human-associated habitat | host: Homo sapiens | place: USA...
CTATGAGGCCGTCCGCCGCGCCGCCGACACCGCCGGTGCGGAGCAGCGCGTCGAGGACACCGCTGCGCTGGAAGCCCTGCTGGGCCCGGGGCTGCACATCAGCCCGACCCGGTTCGAAAAATACCAATACTGTCCGTTCGGCTACTTTTTGCAGTACATTTTAAAGGCCGCGCCGCGCCAGAAGGCCGAGCTGGCCCCCAACATCAGCGGCACGCTGACCCACTGGGTACTGGAAAACGCCCTGCGCCGCCAGGGTGAGACGTTTAAGGACCTGACACCGGAGGAATTGGAGACGCTCGTCAACGATTTGGTGGACGAGTACACCGCAGCCAACCTGCCCGGCATGACACTGCGGATGGAGTACCTTGTCGGGCGCATCCGCCGCAATCTTGTGGGGCTGCTGGGGTTCATCCAGCGCGATTTGCGGCAGTCGGGCTTTCAGCCCGTCGCGTTTGAGCTGCGCATTGATGACCGTCCCGACGCCGACGACCCCGACGCGCCCCGCGTTGACCCGGTGGAGCTGGACGACGGCGCGGGTCATATCGTGCGCATCGTCGGCACGGTGGACCGCGTCGATGCCATGCCGCTGGAAAAGCTGGGCCGCACCTACCTGCGCGTCGTCGATTACAAGACCGGCGGCAAGGAGTTTAAGCTGAAGGAGGTCTACTGCGGCCTCGACTGCCAGATGCTTTTGTATCTTTTCACGCTGGAGCGCAACGCCAAGCGGCAGTTCCCGGGCGCGACGGCGGCGGGCGTCGAATACCTGCTGGCCGACCCCGCGCCCAAGAGCGTGGACCGCAGCGAGCTGGGCGACGATGCCGACCCTGCCCCGACCTACCCGATGAACGGCCTGCTGCTGGACGAGGAGAGCATCTACCGCGCCATGGACACGAAGGGCACCGGCGAGTTTGTGCCGCTGTCCTTCAGCGCCAAGACCGGCAAGCCGCTGAACGCCAAAAGCACGCTGGCCGACACGGCCAAGCTGGGCCGCATCCGCGACCATCTGGACGGACTTCTCATCGATATGGCGAAGAATCTGTACAGCGGCCGCATTGACGCCGAGCCGCTCTGCACCGGCGGCAGATCCCCCTGCACCTACTGTGAGTTCCGCTGCGCCTGCACCCACCGCGACGGTGAGCACGAGAGAACGATCAACATCAAGGATGACCCGTTTGCGGAGTAAAAGGAGAACCCATGCCCGAACAACCCAAAATTCAATTTACCCCGGCGCAGGCGGCGGCCATCTCCGCGCGGGGCGGCAGTCTGCTGGTCTCGGCGGCTGCCGGCTCCGGCAAGACCCGCGTACTGGTCGAGCGCGTCGTCGGGCTTATCACCGACCCGGTCCACCCGGTGGACGCGAACCAGCTGCTCATTATGACCTTCACGAATGCCGCCGCGGCCAAGCTGCGCGCCGACATCACGGCCCGCCTGGCGCAGGAGGTCCGCGCCCACCCCGGCGATCTGCATCTGCGCAGCCAGCAGCTGCTGTTGCAGCGTGCGTCCATCGGCACGGTGGATGCGTTCTGCCTGCATTTTGTGCAGCAGCACTTTGCGATGCTCGATGTACCGCCGGATTTTGAGACGGCGGACGAGGCCGATCTGGCCCGTATTGAGCAGGAGACGCTGGCCGCGACGCTGGAGACTGCCTATCAGGACCCTGACTTTCGCGCCTTTGCCGACCTGTATGACCGGGGCCGCACCGACAATACGGCGGGGGACGCGATCCTCGACCTCTACCACTTTACCCGTGCGCTGCCCCACCCGGCGGCATCGCTGGCGGCCTTTGCCGCAATGTGGCAGCAGGACGCCCCGCCGAAGGATACGCTCTGGGGCAAAGAACTGCTGGGCATTGCGCTGGCCCGTGCACAGGGTTCCAAAACGCTGCTGGAAAGCGGCGCAGCCATTGCGGCCCGCGACGAGGCTGCAGACCGGGCCTACACCGCCGTCATGCAGGACGACGCCGCGCGGGTGAAAAACCTCTGCTACTATCTAAAGGAAGGCGACTGGGACAAGAGCCTGGCCGCGCTGGACGCCGTCCTGACTGGTTGGCGGCGCGCGGGCAGCGTCAAGGGCGGCAAGGATGCCAACCAGTGTGCGTCCGCCGCGTCCCAGCTGCGGGACCGTGCCAAGGACCAGATGACGAGCCTGCAAAAGGACGTGCTGCTCTGCACGGCGGAGGAGTTCGCCGCAGACCGCCGCCGCGCCGCGCCGCTGGTGGCCGCGCTGGTGCGGGCGACCCAGGCGTTTGCCGACAACTGCTTTGCGGCCAAGTGTGCCGAAAAGGTGCTGGACTACGCGGATTATGAGCACCTGACGCTGGACCTGCTGCTGACCGAGACCAACGAGCGCACACCGCTCTGCGCCACGGTCAGCGCACGGTACGCCGCCGTGCTGGTGGACGAGTACCAGGACACAAATGCACTGCAGGATGCGATTTATTTTGCGCTGGCACGGCCCGAGGCCGACAATCTGTTCTTTGTCGGCGACATCAAGCAGAGCATCTACCGCTTCCGACTGGCCGACCCCGGCATCTTTGTGGACAAGCAGCAGCGCTGGCAGCCCTACCCGCAGCCCGCGCCGCTGCCGTCCACGCTGGCGCTGGACGCGAACTTCCGCAGTGCGCCCGGCGTCATTGCGGGCATCAACTATCTGTTTGAAACCTTCTTCTCCCGGGGGCTGGGCGGCGTCGATTACGGCGACGGCCAGCGACTTGTGGTGGGCGGCGATAAAGACGCGGCCTATCAGGGCATGTGCGAGATCGACGTCATCGACGGCGCAGACGTGGACGGCGACGCCGCCGTCATTGCCCGCCGCATTGCCGAGATGGTCGGGCAGGGCTTCCCCGTGCGCGGCAAGGACGGCCCGCGGCCCTGCCGGTACGATGACTTCTGCATTCTGCTGCGCGGGCGCAAGGGCTTTGCGGCCTACGAGGGTGCGCTGCGCACCGCGGGCATCCCGGTGTTTGCGGACTCCGCCACCGACCTGCTGGACGAGCCGCACATCCGCCCGTTTGCGGCACTGCTGCGCGTCATCGACAACCCCGCGCAGGACATCCCGCTGGCGGCGGTGCTGTTAAGCCCGATGTTCCCCTACACGGCGGACGACCTTGTGGCGCTGCGCCGCGCCCGGCCCACAGGCAGTTTGTACGGCGCGGTGCTCTACAGCGAGCCGCAGCGGTTAGCGCTGTTCACCGACGCCCTGACCGAATACCGCCGCCTGGCCCGCACGTTGCCGGTGGACGAGCTGATCGAGGAACTGCTGGCCCGCACCGGCTATCTGGCCGCGGTGGGCGCACTGCCCGATGGCCCGCGCTGCCGCGAGGACCTGTTGAGCTTTACGGCCTGGGCTGCCGGTGCAGGCCGGGCGGGCCTGCCGTCGCTTATCCGCGCCATGGACGCCGCTGCGGCCAACGGCGGTTTGAGCCAGAGCGCAGGCGGCCAGACCCGGCCCGGGTGCGTCTCGATCATGACGGTGCACCGCTCCAAGGGGCTGGAATTTCCCGTGGTGTTCGTGGCCGACACCGACCACAAATTCAACCAGAGTGACGCCATCCGCCCGGTGCTGACCCATAGCCGGCTGGGCGTCGGCGTCATGCTGCGCGCGCCCCGTGCGGCCAAGCGGTTCAAAACGCTGCCTTACGCGGCGCTGGCACAGGCCATCCGCACCGAGACATTGAGCGAGGAAATGCGCGTTTTGTATGTGGCGCTGACCCGCGCACAGGACGCTTTAATTATCACGGTGCCGCTGAAAAAGACGGCGTCCTCCCTCAAGCTCCCGGCGCTCTGCGCTGCCGCCGAGGCCACCGGCCCCGAGGCCATGCGCAGCATGACGAGCTGGGCGGGCTGGATCTTGACCGCGGCGCTGCTCCACCCGGACAGCAGCGCACTGTGGGAGTACACGAGCTTTCTGCCGCATTACGGGCTCCACCGCGCACCGCTGGCCATCCGCGTGCTGCCCCTGCCGGAGGAGACCGAACAGCCGCCCGCACCGCCCGCCCCCACGGCGGACCCGGCAGTGGTGGAAATGCTGAAGGCCAGCTTTGCCTGGCGCAGTCCGCGCGAGGCGCTGGAAAAGGTGCCCGCCAAGGTCAGCGTCAGCGCCGTGGCCCACGCGGCGCGGCCCGTAGCGCTGGAGCGCCCCGCGTTCTTGCAGAAAACCGGCATGACCGGGGCCGAGCGCGGCACAGCCATCCACGCCTTTATGCAGAGCGTGCCGTTTGACGGCCCCGCGCCCGATCTGGACGCCGAGGTCAGGCGGCAGACCGACTTGCAGCTGCTTGACCCTGCGCTGGCGGACAAGCTCGATTTGGACGCCGTGCGGCCCTTCTTTGCAAGTGCGGTCTGGCGGCGCATCCGGCTGGCAAAGCAGATTTTGCGGGAGGAACCGTTCATCACGGCTCTGCCCGCCGCCGAGGTCACGCCCGCCGCAGGGCAGGGGAGTGCCGCCGCGGCGGAGGTGCTGGTGCAGGGCATTGCCGATCTGGTGCTGGTCTTTGACGAGCACGCGGAGATCCTTGACTACAAGACGGACCGCAGCCGCGATGCCCAATATTACATTGACGAGTACGCCGCGCAGTTAAGGCTCTACCGCCGCGCATTTGCCCAGCGGCTGGCCGTACCGGTGACAAAGCTGACGATCTACAGCTTTGCCATCGAGGATGAGATCGACGTGCCGCTGGCGTAAAAACACGCCGCAGGGGCCGGGCATGCCCGCCCGCGGGGCGTCGAGGACGCCGCCCCCTACATCTTTCGTCACGAGTTTTCCGCCATCCGTAGGGCCGGGATTCCTCCCTCCCGGGCCGTATCCCAATATCACAAACAAAAAAGGTCGTGCCGACGATTCATCGTCAGCACGACCTTTCGTATTTATACCAATTTACGCCTGCCGGAACCGGCTCAGGAACTCCACAGTCTTTGCATTCTGCGGGTGCTCAAAAATGTCGGCGGGGGTGCCTTCCTCGCAGATGACGCCGTCGGCCATGTATACGACATGGCTCGAAACGTCGCGGGCAAAGGCCATCTCGTGGGTGACGACGATCATCGTCAGGCCCTCTTTGGCCAGCTGGCGCATGACGGCCAACACTTCACCGACCATCTGCGGGTCAAGGGCGGACGTCGGTTCGTCGAACAGCAGCACCTCGGGCTGCATCGCCAGGGCGCGGGCAATCGCAACGCGCTGCTTCTGGCCGCCGGAAAGCTGGCGCGGCTTGGCGTGGATGTAGGGGGCCATGCCGACCTTCTCCAGATTCTCAAGTGCGGTCTTTTTGGCGGTCTCTTTGTCCTGGTGCAGCACGTAGCGCAGGCCCGCAGTGCAGTTGTCCAGCACGGTCATGTTATTGAAAAGGTTGAAGCTCTGGAACACCATGCCCACCTTGGCGCGGTAGGCGCAAGGGTCGCTCCCCTTGGCCGTGATGTCACTGCCGTGGAACAGCACCTTGCCGTTCGTGGGCGTCTCCAACAGATTGATGCAGCGCAGCAGCGTGGATTTTCCGCTGCCGGACGCGCCGATGATGCAGGTCACGTCGCCCGCGTTGACGGTAAAGTCCACGTCACGCAAAACAACATGGGTGCCGAAACTCTTGGAGAGATGGCGCACCTCGATAACAGGCTCAGACATGGGCTGCGCCTCCCTTCATATCCAGATTCTGGGACTCATGGTTCGGGTCCGGGGCATTGTACATGCCGCTGGTGTAGGCCAGCGAGTCAGTCGTGTTCAGGTCGTAGTTCTGCGGGCCGTCCAGCGCTTTTTCCCACAAGCGCAGCAGGTAGCTGGCGAACAGCGTCATCGTCAGGTAGATGACCATGACGATGGTCGCACTCTCAAAGTAGGTGTACAGCGCACCGACAACGCTCTTGTGTACAAAGAACAGGTCGGTGATCGAGATAACGCTCAAAACAGACGTGTCCTTGATGTTGATGATGAAGTTGTTGCCGATCTGCGGGATGATGTTGCGCAGCGTCTGCGGCAGGATGACGTGCAGCATCGTCTGCCAGTGGTTCATGCCGATGGCCTTCGCGCCCTCGGTCTGGCCCGGGTCGATGGAGACAATGCCACCGCGGACCGTTTCGGCCATGTACGCGCCGGTGTTGATGGACACGATGAAGAAGCCGGCCTGCCACATGCCCATCTTGATGCCGAACACCTGCAAAAGGCCGTAGTAGATGAACACGGCCTGCACGATCATGGGTGTGCCGCGGAACAGCTCCACATAGCAGCGCAGGAAGATGTGCAGGATCTTCAGCAGCACGCGCTTCCATACGGGGTCACGCTGCTTGTCAATGGGGATGGTCTGCAAAGCGCCCACCGCAAAGCCGATCAGGCAGCCGAAAAACGTGCCGACCAGCGCCAGCAGCAGGGTCGTGCCCGCGCCGCGCAGGTACGAGAAGCCGTACTTTTGCAGCACTGTGGCACAGTTTGCGAAAAAGTCTTGCATGAGATTCTCCTTTATGATTCCTCAGCTTCACCAACACCAAGGCCCCTGCCGCGCAAAACGGCAGGGGCAGGCGGGCAAAATTACTCGCTCAGGGGCTGTACGCTGATGGCTTCGTCCATCATGGTGTTGTAGTCGTCGGTGGTCATGGTGGCCAGCACCTCATTGATGGCGTCCTTCAGGGCGGTGTTGCCCTTCTTCATCGAGATGCCGATGTTGATGTCCTCGTCGCTGACCTGGAAGTCACCGTCGCCGCCGCCGAAGTCCAGCATGACCAGGTCGGGATAGGCGGTCAGAGCAGCCTGGCCGGTGGGGTGGTCGGTGACGACGATGTCGCACGCACCGCTGTTCAGGGCTACCAGCATGGCGGGGGCCGTCTCCTGCGCGGGCAGGATGTTGGCGTTCTCGATCTGCGGCAGGCAGGTGTCATACCAGATGGTGCCCAGCTGGCTCGTGGCGGTGGCACCGGCCAGGTCAGCCACGCTTGCAGCATTGGCATAAGCGCTGTCCTTCTTCGTCAGGGTGACGATGGAGGCATAGTAGTACGGGTCGCTGAAATCGACCTGCGCGGCGCGCTCCGCTGTGATGGACTGACCGGCAATGACGCAGTCCACGTCGCCGCTCATGACGGCGGGGATCAGGCTGTCCCAGTCCAGCTTAACGATCTGGACCTTCTGGCCCAGCGCCTCGCCGATCTTCTTGGCCATCATGACGTCGTAGCCGTAGGCGTAGTCGCTGGAGCCGCGGATCTCCACAGCGCCGTTGGCATCATCGTTCTGGGTCCAGTTGTAGGGGGCGTAAGCGCACTCCATGGCAACGGTCAGAGTGGTGGGGTCACCGTCGCCGTCCGGGGCGGCGGTGTCAGCGGCGGCCTCGGTGCTCTCGGCTGCGGTGGAATCCGCAGCAGGGGAGGTGGCGGAAGCGGTGTCGGCGCTGGAGCCGCAGGCGGTCAGACCGGCGGCCATCACAGCGGCAAGGCTCAGGGCCAGCGTGTTTTTAAGCTTCATGGTTCATGGTCTCCTTTATAAATTTCCCTCATTTTCATGCAAAAAGCCCCGGTGTTCCACTGTGCGGATCACGGGGGCCAAATGCCTTATGACTGCCGAATGGTGCAGTGTAATGCCGCGCCATTGCGGCCGAATAAATATTACCTCAATACGGTATATTTGTCAAGTGCTGTTTGGATTAACCAGCAGCCTTTTCGCTGTTCTTTTCGCTGGCCTTGTAGCTCTTGACACTGTGGAACACAATGTTCAGGCCCAGGACGATCAGCAGGATCGCAAGGATCAGCTGCAGACCGTTGGCGATAAAGACAGCGCCCCAGGTGGTCTCACCGGCGGGGATGGAAGTGGCGGCAGCGGCAGAGATGGCCTTGACCATTGCAATCAGGCGCTGCACCAGAGCGGTGAAGGTGACGCAGAGCATGATGACCAGCGGCGGGAACAGCATCTTGTTGTTGCGGCCCGTGACCTTGAGGAAGACGCACAGGGTAGCCAGGACCAGAGCGCTGAGCAGCTGGTTGGCGGAACCGAACAGAGGCCAGATATTGGCATAGCCGATCTGGGTCAGCAGGAAGCCGAACGCCAGCGTGACAAAGGTGGAGAAGTAGACGTTGCAGAACAGCTTGCGCCAGCCCTCGGCGTGCTCCATGTCATCCACGCTGAACAGCTCCTGGAAGCTCATGCGGCCGATACGGGCCACGGCGTCCAGACTGGTCAGGGCCAGAGCGGAAACGCACATCGTCATAAAGACGGTAGCGATGGAAACGGGCACGCCGAACATCTCAAAGAAGCCCGCGACGCCGCGGCTGAAGATCTGGAACGGGGTACCGGAGGCGGGGGTGCCGTCCGCAGCAGCGGCAGCACCGGCAACGCAGAGGGCCAGGACAGCCAGCAGGCTCTCGAGCACCATGGCACCGTAGCCGACCTTCAGCATGTCCTTCTCGTTCTCAACGGTCTTGGAAGAAGTACCGGAGGAAACCAGGCTGTGGAAGCCGGAGACCGCACCGCAGGCAACCGTGACGAACAGGATGGGGAACATGGTGCCGAGCTTTTCATTGTTGAAGCCGGTGAAAACGGGCAGGTTCATGGTGGGGTGGGCGACCAGCAGGCCGACAATCGCACCGGCGATCATAGCGCCGAACATGAAGGTGGTCATGTAGTCACGGGGCTGCTTCAGCAGCCACATGGGCAGGACCGCCGCAAAGAAGATGTAGATGAAGGTGATGTAGCTCCAGGCAGCCTTGCCCAGGATGATGGGGCAGTTCATGCCGACCACGAAGGACAGCACGATAAAGGCAATGCCGACGACGGCCTCTTTCCAGCCGGAGAAGTTGAACTTCTTCTGGATCAGGCCGAAGATGACGGCGAACACCATGAACATGATGGAGACCATGCCCGCAGAGCCGTTGGTGAAGGCGGCTTCGACCTGTGCGCCGTCGGCGTCAAAGGCGTTGAAGGTGCCGGCAACCATGTCTGCAAAAGCAGCAATGACGATGCCGCAGAACAGCCAGCAGAACAGCAGGAACAGCTTGCGGCCCGTCTTGCCGATGTACTTCTCAATCAGCAGGCCCATGGACTTGCCGTCATTCTTGACGGAGGCGTACAGCGCACCGAAGTCGGTGACAGCGCCGAAGAAAACGCCGCCGATCAGGACCCACAGCAGGACAGGCAGCCAGCCGAACGCGGCAGCCTGGATGGCACCGGTGACAGGGCCTGCACCTGCGATGGAGGAGAACTGGTGGGCGAACACCGTCCAGCCGTTGGTGGGAACGTAGTCTTTGCCATCCTCCAGCCGCACAGCAGGAGTCTTGGCGTTGGGGTCGACACCCCAGGTCTTGGCGAGCCAGCGGCCATATCCGGCGTACGCACATACCAGGACAACCGCGGCAATCAGAACGATTACAAGCGTATTCATTACATGAATCCCTCTTTCCTATTAAATTTTACAATCGCTTGTGCCTACTACTTTACCGCGATGTTCGTAATTTGTCAATGAAACGTTCACAATTTAGCAATATGTTAGTTTTTGATGCAAAATGTAGAAAATTTGTGGTTTATTTTGTCTGCTTTGCTGCGTTGACAAAGGGAGAAGAAGGGGATAGTATAGGGGTAGAAACGGATGAAACGTTTCCATACTCATGAAGCGGCAAACTGACAGGGAGCGCCGTAGGGGCGGATTTCCTATCCGCCCGTGGCCGTGCGCGGCGGGGAAAACCTTCCGAGCGCACAGGAAATGCGCCCCTGCGGGCTGCCGTGGATATTCTATCTGTCTATTATAGTAAAGGAGACATCTCATGAAACAGTGGCTGAAAGACGCAGTGTTCTATGAAATCTACCCCCAGAGCTTCTATGATACCAACGGCGACGGCATCGGTGATTTGCAGGGCATTATTGCCAAGCTCGACTATATCAAGGAGCTTGGCTGCAATGCCCTGTGGATCAACCCCTGCTTTGATTCACCGTTCAAGGATGCGGGCTATGATGTGCGCGACTACAAAAAGATCGCCCCGCGCTACGGCACGAACGAGGACGCCGCCGCGCTGTTCAAGGCCGCGCATGAGAAGGGTATCCGTGTGCTGTTTGACCTGGTGCCCGGCCACACGAGCGAGGAACACCCGTGGTTCAAGGCCAGCTGCAAGCCCGGGCACAACGAATACTCGGACCGCTTTATCTGGACGGATTCCTGCTTTGCCTCCGGCGACGGTATGCCGTTCATCGGCGGCGAGACCGAGCGCAACGGCACGTATATCCTGAACTTCTTCAAGTGCCAGCCCGCGCTGAACTACGGCTATGGAAAGATCAACCAGAAGTGGCAGAAGCCCACCGACGACCCCGCCTGCGTGGCGACGGTGGAGGCCATGAAGGACGTCATGCGGTTCTGGCTGGACATGGGCTGCGACGGCTTCCGCGTCGATATGGCGTCGAGCCTTGTAAAGAATGACACTAAGAACAAAAAGTACACCTGCAAAATCTGGCGCAATATCCGGGATATGCTGGACGTCGAGTATCCCGAGGCCGCGCTCATCGCCGAGTGGAACGGCCCGCGCATGTCGCTGAAAAACGGCTTTGACATGGACTTTTATCTCGAGTGGCAGGGCAACGGCTACAGCTGGCTCATGCGCAACTATGACGGTGCGATGGACTCGAACCCGCACAACATCGGCAAGGCGTACTTCTGCAAGAACTCCGGCACCGGCATTGACAAATTCCTGGACGAGTACCTGCCGGCCTACAAGGCCACCCACAAGGACGGTCTGTGGTGCTTCATCACCTGCAACCATGACACGATCCGCCCCTCGGCGGGCCTGACGACTGACGAGCTGCGGCTTGCCTACGCGACAATTTTCACGCTGCCCGGTGCACCCTTCGTCTACTACGGTGACGAGATCGGTATGCGCTATCTGCCACTGCCCACCAAGGAGGGCGGCTACTTCCGCACGGGCTCCCGCACGCCGATGCAGTGGGACGACACGGCCAACCACGGCTTCTCCACCGCCGACGCGCAGGATATCTATCTGCCTGTGGACACTGCCGCCGATGCGCCCACCGTGGCCGCCCAGGCGGACGACCCCGACAGCCTGCTGAACAGCGTGAAGCCGCTGCTGGCTTTCCGTCATGCACACGCTGACCTGAACGCAGACGCGCCGTTCAAGGTGCTGTACGCACCCAAGGCGAAGGACGACTACCGCCCGTTCGTCTGGCAGCGCGGTGATCTGATCTGCGCCGTCAACCCGGCGGGGGTCTCCATCGAGCTGCCGCTGGAGCTGGCCGAGGATCTGAAAATTCAGTACACCATCGGCAAGGCGGAGATCGTCAACGACACGCTGTCCCTGGGCGCACAGAGCTTTGCTATTTTGGGATAAGGCTGAAAGACGCCGCTTCTGACGGATACAAAAAATCGCAGCCCCGATTTCATCATCGGGACTGCGATTTTTACTTTTACAGCGTTTTCAGCAGCACCTCGTCCATGCTGCGCTTCGGCACGCAGTAGCCGCGGTTTTCATCGAGATAATACTTGACGCTGCCGTCCTGCATTTCGACCAGCTTGCTCGCGTGCGTCGGGTAGCCCAGTGCGACCATGTAGCACAGGCGCACGCCATCGGGCAGGGCCAGCAGCTTGGTCAGGGCCGGGCGGTCAATCGCGCCCATGATGCAGCTGCCCACGCCGTGTGCCCAGGCTGCGGCGGTCAGGCTGCCCAGTGCCAGGCCTACGTCCACATCGGACGTGCCGGGCAGGTTGTCGTCCTGCAAAACCGCAATGAACGCGGTGGGCAGCTCGTCGGGCTTCGGCTGGCCCTGCTCGGGCGGCAGGTAGGCGGCCCAGTGTACCAGCGGCTGCACGGCGGCCACGGCGTCGGCACTCTGCACAACGATGTACCGCACGGTCTGGCGGTTGGCACCGCAGCTGGCTATCCGTGCCGCATCGACGGCCTCGGTCAGGATCTCCGGCGCAACAGGGCGCTGCTCAAAGCGGCGGTAGGTGCGGCGGGTGCGCAAAAACTCCAGCATATCCATGTGGGAACACTTCCTTATATAATATAGTGCAGCTCCTTGGCTCCCTCCTAAAGGGAGGTAAGTTTATTATACCAGCAGATAAATCAAGAATCAATAACCGTCGCCGTTTTGCCGATCCCCACCGTCGCCTCGGCAATCTTTTTCCAGCTGGCGCAGCCGCATACGCCGTCGGCAGTCAGGCCGAACCGCCGCTGGCACGCCTTGAGCGCGTTCTCCGTCGCATAGCCGAAGATGCCGTCCAGCGTGTTCGTCGTATAACCCAGCGCGTTCAGCGCGTCCTGCAAAATCAGCACGTAGGTGTTGCGGCTGCCGCGCCGCACGGTGGGGTAGCCTGCCGTCGTGCTGCGGCACGCGGGCTTGCCGTACCGCCGGTCAAAGTGTACCCAGGTGGGTGTCATCGACAGCGGCTCCACGTAACCCCACGCCCCGGTCCGCACAGCGGCGTTGTAAATTTTGCGGCGCTTTGCGGCAGTGCTGCTCTGCCCCACGTCGAACGCCACGCCCGCATAGTGCTGGCTCGTCGTGCCGTGGCCGCCCTCCCAGATGCGCTTGAAGGCGTACCCCACCGGGATACCGCTGCCGTAGGTGCGGCGGGTCAGGTTCCACGCCTCCATGGCAGCGGTGGTCGTCCAGAGCACGTTGCTCTTGCTGGACCCGCGGAACTCCCGCACCCGCAGCGTTGTACCGGTGCTGTAGGGCATCGGGTCGTTCTCACGCAGAGTATAGCGGAAAAACTTGTTGTCATAGGAGTCGTACACGTAGACCTTTGGCATAGCTTATCCCTCCTGACATTCGCGGCAGAGCCCCTGCGCGGCCAGACGCAGGCTCTCCCATGTGTCGGCGTCCACGACGCCCAGCGTTTCCAGCCCGGCGGTCAGCTGGTAGCTTTCCAGTGCGGCCTGGGTCTCGGTGTCGAACAGGCCGGTCTCGGGCACAAAATCGGCGGTCTGGTCCGCGGCGGCAATGCTGTTCAGCCACTTCTGCACCTGCAGGACCGCGGGCCCGGCGCTGCCCAGTGCCAGCGCACTGGCGGGCCAGACGCCGCCCGGTTTGGGGCTGGGCCCGGCGGGGTTCGCGGCTAACAGCTGCTCGGCGGCATCGCGGAACACCTTCCAGTCCGCCGCCGTCACCGCGCCGGTCTCGGTCAGCCCGAAGTACCGCTGCGCACTGCGCACGGCGATTTCCAGCTCGGGGTCAAAGGTACTGCCCGGTGTGCCGCCGGCCGTAAAGTTGATCTCCGGTATCCACTGGCTCAAGAACAGCAGCATCCGGTTCAGCCGCAGCACCTCCGCGCCTGTATCGCCGGGGCGCAGTGCCGCATCGGGTGCGGGCAGGCTGACCGTGCGCACCACCGGCCCGCTGGTGTCCAATGCCAGTGCGGCGTCATACAGGCTTTGGAAGGTCAGCCGCCCCACCACGCCGTCCACGGTCAGCCCGGCGCGGGTCTGCCACGCCTTGACAGCCCGGGTCGTCGCTGCGCCGAACTTTCCATCCACAGTCACGGTGGGCACCTCGCAGTAATAGTCAGCCAGCACCCGCAGCAAGAACTCCAAAGCCCGAACCGAGGTGCCACTGAGGCCCCCCCGCGTAGTCGCCCGGAACTCCCCGGGTGTGACATTGGCTGCCACGATTTTGTTTGCCACCGCCAGGCCGACCTCTTTCAGCTTATTCCAGGTGCTGCGCCCGACGACGCCATCAGCCGTCAGCCCGAACAAACTCTGGAACGTCGTCACCGCACTGACCGTTGCTGCGCCGTAGCTGCCGTCCACGGTCACGGTGCGCAGGGCACTGTAATTGTCCGCTGCCAGCCGCAGCCAGAACTGCACGAGCCGTACCTCCATGCCGGTATCCCCGCGCCGCAGTGCCGTCCCGGGCCAGGCTGTGCCGCCCAAATCGCTCTGCGCGTCCACCCACGCGGCGTACAGCGCGTTCCAGGTCGTCTGCCCGACGACACCGTCCGCCGTCAGGTTTTGCTTTTGCTGGAACGCCCGCACGGCCCGCTCAGTCGCTGCGCCGTAGCTGCCATCCACGCTCACGCGTACCAGCGACGAATCGAACTGCGCCAGGTCGGAAAGCCAGAACTGCACCTGCTCCACGCTGCTGCCGGTGCTGCCGCGCCGCAGTACGGTCCCCGGCCAGCCGCCCGTGCTTTGGATGTCCTCGGCGGTCTCGCCCTCGCTGGTCAGTTCGGCCAGGTCCTTGACGCTGACGTAGATATAGCTGATTTTGTACCACGTCGCCTTGCCCACAATGCCGTCCGCCGTCAGGCTGAACTGCTTCTGGAATTTTTTCACGCTGTTCTCGGTCGCCTCGTCGAACGTCCCGGTCACGGCGGGCTTGCCGAAAGATGGGTAGTCCTTCGCGATGCGGGACAGCTGCTTTTGCAGGATGCGCACATTCGTCCCGGTGCTTCCGCGCCGTAAGGGGCTGCCCGGGTAGCTGGACGGAATGGCCGCAATGTTGTTGGTCGTCACCAGCTGCACGCGGTTCCCATAATAGTAGCGCAGGATTTGCAGCGCGTTCAGCCCCTCCCGTGCACGGTCAACCGTGCCCCACTGCTTCATGCCCGGGCAGGTCACAGTCTTGCCGTCGCAGTATTCGGTAAAGTACGGTTCGGCGTCGCCGCTGCGCTGCACAAAGGTGTTGAACAACTCGGCGGTCAGCCGCTCCATGACCGCAAACACTGTGCGGCCGTTGACATACGCCTGGTCGTACCCTGGTGAGCCTGTGATGTTGAAACTATATCCCCGGCTGGGGTACCACTCGGTCCAGATGCGGTTCAGCGCCAGGCTGACCTGGGCAATGATGTTGGCGCGCAGGGCCTCTTCCGGCCAGGAAAGCGTACCGCCACAAAATGGCATTGCAACGGCCCGCGAAAAATGCTATACTTAATTCATATGGTTTAAAGATAGGGAAAAGGGGAACGCAGATGAAAATAGGATTCGATAATGACAAATACCTTGCGATGCAGTCTGCCCATATCCGGGAGCGCATTGCCCAGTTTGACAATAAACTCTATTTGGAATTTGGTGGTAAGCTTTTCGACGACTACCATGCCTCCCGCGTGCTGCCGGGCTTCCAGCCGGATTCCAAGCTGCAGATGCT
>ENA-ORLY01002908-ORLY01002908.1-human-gut-metagenome-genome-assembly--contig:-NODE-2908-length-15051-cov-3.398224_pt1 | contig 15051 bp, 24 predicted proteins | sample MGYA00243071_ERZ508832 | MGnify/ENA primary metagenome ERZ508832 (study PRJEB26277, sample SAMN04329777) | human gut metagenome | biome: human-associated habitat | host: Homo sapiens | place: USA...
CATTTCTTTCATACGCTATTTGAAGAATCATGTATGTAAATAAATAATCAACAACATATTCCTCATTTCTCCAGTACGCAAAAGCCATATTTTTTGCTTCTTTTATTATTATATTATGTGGCACACTATGAAGAAGCCAGTTGCTAATAGTCGCTGGATTTTCAATTAGGCCAAATGTATCTCGAAACGCAAAGAAATCTGATTCCAGTATATACTCAGGAATTTTTCCAGTTAATAATACTGTAGCATCAATCCAAGTACCTCCAAAATGCTCCAATAAAGAAAACCGAATCAAGTCTGATAATGCCGCATCAGACATTTTTCCTGATGTGTACTTTTGACGAATATCATTTGGCAATTGAATATATTTTTCCACACTCTTAGCATCTAATTTAATAACTGGTCTCTCTGAGAATTCAACTACAGATTTTATACATTTCTGTACCAATTCTGGGGCATTTTCAATTCCTTGCTGCCAATAAATCCATATTGGATTTTCATTTACACATTCCCCATATTTAACATCGTCATTAATTTCATCTGCATATTTTTCATAATGATTTTTTATATACTTTTTTGTCCGTGCTTTATATTTTCATTACCTCCATATTAAATATTTTGTTTCATTTTTCTATATATCCACTTGTCTTTTTTGTATACATATTATCTGTTATAGATTTATATCTTTCTCCGTCATAATCATCTGTAAATCCATTATATGCCTTATATATTTCTCCTGTTTCTGTATCATAGACTCTCTCATATCCAAGTGTTGCATCACTTTGTTTTTGACTCATTATGTCATAACTTGTACTTCTTTTTTCCCATGAGTCCATTATTCCATCTGAAATTTGATTACATATGTTTCTAACATTTTGGAAGTTTTTCATTACTGCATCTTGTTGACTATTAAACCCACTCATAAAAGTATCTGTAAATTCTACTGAAGACGCCACAGTATTTAAAGTTTCCTCCCAATCTACAAGCTCATCTTTTGGTGCTGTAACAAAAATAGCATCATATACATTTAAGTAATATATATCTATTTGCTTTCCTGAAATTACATTTTCTGGTACATAATATGGACCTGGATCATATACATAAGCTGTAAATAAACCTTCTGCTTCTTTTCCATTTTCATCTTTGAATGATGCTCTTAATATGTCCCCTCCAAGTGTTCCTGCTCCCAAGTTTTCAACAACTGTAAAGTCATTTAAAGTTGGGAATGTAAAAGCGGCAGTATTATTTAAAGGTCCTAAATCATTAAATATTTTGTAAAATCCCTCTGTTGTTTTATCTGCTATCACTGATGTTTTTGCAAACATAGTATCTGGATAATATCTCTGTTGAAATGCTTTTGCTTCTTCAGATTTATTATACCCCTCTGTTTTTAAGTTAAAAAAGAATTGATAAGTAGGTCTTTGTGGGTCATATGCTTTTATCGTATAATGTATGTAATCTCCTAAGACATCTACTTTCCATCCTTCTGGTAATTTCATTTTTACTAAGCCATTATCAAAATCTGTATATTTAATAGCTTTAGTTTCACTTTCTTTTATTTTCACATCTGCTTTTTTCACTTCGTCTCCTACCTTTTCCACTTTATCATTAGCATTATTACTATTACCATTATTATTGTTATTTTTTATAAGCATTACCGATAGAACAATAATAATTATTACAGATACAATAGAAATTATCATCCATATTTTATTTCTTTTGTTTTCTTCCATATTACGTTTTCTCCTTTTTCTCTAATTTATTTTTATTCTATCATAAGTATTAATTACTGTTATATTTTTTACCAAATTTTCCGTGCCTATTTGGTAACATTTTTTGTTATATTTTGTTAAAAATCACTGTCTTTTCTTTCATAGATATTTTACTAACTTGATATCCATAATTTTTTAATTCCTTTTTATAAGTTAAAAATGAATGGTCTATTTCAAATCCTAAAATACTTTTTATTTCTTCGTAAGTCAATATATAATTATCCTTTTGATTTTCTTTTATATAATCCCATAATGGCTCATATTTACTCATCAATAAATACCTCCTATCTTTGATTTTTTATAAAAGGACAATCTAAGCCATTATTCTGTAGCTTTAACAGTACAAAAAAAGCAGATATTCTCTGCTTCAGTGGTATGAACCTTATATATTTTTTTTTATTAATCCATCTTTATTACAATATGCATATATTATTCCTTTACCTTTTTTTAGGAATCTAGTTTCTACATTTTGTTCTGGATATAACTTCACAATTTCACATCTATTATTAGTAACATATGCAATAAATGAAATATAATGGTCTTTTGTCATTTCATGTAATTGTTTCTATAAAAAATTTATTAACAGCACTTATGTATATAATTAAATATGATATTGATATAAGAAATCCCCCTAAAACATCACTTGTATAATGTACACCTAAATAGATTCTACTTATTCCAATAGAGCATATCAATATACTTAATAATATAATAGAAGTCCATTTAATATATTTATTTTTAGCATATTTATAAATCAAATATATTAAGTATCCGTAAAAAGCCATACTTATCATAGAATGTCCTGATGGAAAACTATATCCTGTTTCTTCAATTATTCTATATTCTGTTGGTCTAGGTCTTTGTAATATCCTTTTTAATAATTGATTTAATATTGTAATTATCACTAAATTTGAAAATATTGATAATCCAATTTTTTTATTTCTTATTAATATAAATAAAGTAATTGTTAATGTTATTAAAAATATTGCCCCTCCAAAATTAGTAATAAACTTTACTATTGGTGTTGTAAAATCAGATATTAAAAATCTTGACACTATCTTATAACCTATTATATCTCCATTCATTATCTCTTTATTAAATACATCTTCCGCTAGTGCAAAAAATCCAATTAAACCAATAAATAATATAATCCATTTTAAATTTTTTACAATAAATTCTTTTATTTTTTCTTTCATCTTTACCTCTTTTATTATTTAAAATTTGTTTCTTTAAACACTAATATAAAATTTGACCCTCTTCCTAATTCGCTTTCTAATTTAATCTCTGCACCATTTACGTTAGATATTGATTTTGCGATAGCAAGTCCAAGTCCTACTCCTCCAGTTTCTTTATTTCTTGATTTATCAACTCTGTAAAACCTGTCAAATATATTTTCTTGTTCTTCTTTTGATATTCCTATTCCATTATCTTTTATATTTATGTACACGTTACCATTATTTTTTCTTGAATATATATCAATTTTACCATTTTTTTCTGTATACTTAATAGCATTATCGATAAAAATTCTAATTAATTCTTTTACATTACTAATATCTGCTTCAATATAACATATTTCATTGCTACTACTACAAATAATTTTACCTGTTTCCATTAATTTAGTTTCCTCTATAATTTCATTTATTAGCTCTTGAACATTTATTTTTGTTTTCTTTAAATGCACTTCACCTATATCTGCTCTTGTAATATACAATAATTTAGATACTAATTCATTCATATTTTTAGTTTCATTTTTTATAGCTTGTATTGATTTTGCTTATTAAATGATATTTCTAATCTTTCTATCATTTTATCAAATGAATCTGATAATACTTTTAATTCTATATCTTTCCCTGTGTTTTTCATAAGATACTCTAAAAGTTCATATTATTTTTTGGTTAATTCTATATTTTTATCATTTCTTGATACTTGCTTTTTTTCTAAATCTAATTTTAAATCTACTACTTGTATTATTTTACTTTGATTTATTGCTTGTGATTTTCTCCTTAAAATCACTCTTATTCTTGCAAGTAATTCTTCTATTTCAAAAGGTTTTGTCAGATAGTCATCTGCTCCTATATCTAGCCCATTTACTTTATCTGTTATATCTCCTTTTGCTGTGAGCATTATAATTGGAGTATGTTTTTTTATTCTTAATCTTCAACATACTTCCATTCCATTTATTTTAGGAAGCATAATATCTAAAAGTATAATATCATAATTGGTGTTTATGGCATTTTCATATCCTTACTCTCCATCATAACAGATGTCTACTTCATATCCTTCATGTTTTAATTCAAGGCTTATAAAATCTGCCATTTGTTTTTCATCTTCTACAATTAATATTTTTGCCATTTTCAAACCCTCCTTACGTATTATACTTTATTTTTTATTGTTTTTCTACTCTTTATTTTCTAATTCTCTCTTTGCAATTTCCTTATATATTTCGCAATTTTTCATAAGTTCTTTATGTGTTCCTATTCCTACAACTTTTCCGTCATTTAATACTACTATCTGCTTTGCATTCATTATAGTATTTATCCTTTGTGCAATAATAAGAACTGCTGAATCCTTCATTTCTTTTTCTAAAGCCTTTCTTAAATTTCTATCTGTTTTAAAGTCTAATGCTGAAAAACTGTCATCAAAAATATATAAATCCGCATTTTTACTTAATGCTCTTATTACTCTTACACCTGTTATGTTTTCTCTTATTACTGCATACATCTTATCAAGAAATTTTTGTAGTCTTTCAAATATTCTTGAGGCATATTTCGTTACAAATACTGTCGCAATTAGAATAATTGTAAATAATATTAATTTTTTATATGGTTTTATAAAATGTAAAATTGTTTTCATACTTTTTTATCATTTCCTTTCTTATTTTCTAGTCGAATCTTTATCTCGTTTTCCATATTCTCTAATAAATACTCAAATACCTCTATAACTTTTATTGAATATTTTTCTAATGTTTTTTCCATTGCTATTTTTTCAATATCTTTAAGCTCTCCTGTTATTTCTTCAGCACATATTTTTCCTCTTTCTGTTAATGCTAAATTTTTTTCTTTTAAATTTTCTCCATTTTCAAATATAATTAAACCTTTTTCTTTTAATTCTTTTACTATTGTGTTAATAATTTAGTAAGAAATAGAACTATTGTCAATACATTCTTTATAAATTTTTATTTATTATCACGATTGATTATTTATGTATGATGTGTTATAGTCTTACTATGTCTTTAAGACATGTTAAAAATATTACTATTTTAAGGAGGAAAACATATGAAAACTATTGTTTTTGCAAGCTGGAATTCGAAAAAAGCTATTGAAATGCAGCGTATGACACCTGATGGGATTGAATTACTTTGTTTAAAAGATTTTCCTGAAGCAGCCAATATACCTCAAGCAGATGAGAATGGAACTACATTCTTAGAAAATGCCATAATCAAAGCAAAATACTGGGCAGAAAAAATCAATATGCCTGTACTTGCTGAAGATTCTGGTATTGTAATTGATGCATTAAATGGATACCCTGGTGTTTACACTAAACGTTGTATTGAAAAATTTCGCCCAGGTACAATTGTAAATGCTGATAAACCTGCTGAGCTATATCCTATTCTTCTTGAACTTATGAAAGAGAGTAGCTTTGCTGATACCACAGCTCACTGGATTTCAGCAATGGCATATATTGATTCTGACAGGACAATCCTTGCAGAAGAATCATTGAATGGCGATATGTGTACATGTGCAGGAAAAAGAGAGTTTGGATTTGACCAGTATTTCAAAGCCAAAGGCTTTGGCAAAACTCTCTCTGAACTTTCTCCAGAAGAAAAGGACAAAATTGGCCCAAGAAAAAAAGCTTTTGAAAGCATCTTGAACCAACTCTAATTGTTCTAAAAAACAGCCTCTCTTTAAAAAGTTCTCGGTATTTTTTCTTTGTATGTTCTTTTGCGGTATCAATAATTCCATATTTAATACAATCATTTATTCTTTCTTTATCTTTCATACCATAATTAAAAGATAATATAGAAATTATAGTATTAGATAGTCCAAATGCTGAGAATAATGCTATTTGTTGAATTTTATAGTATATTCCAAATGAACCAACTAGAATTGTAGGATCTGCTTTTGCTCCTCCTAATATCGCATTCATTCCCGCCATCATAACAGATAATAATGCTTGCATAATTGCAGCAGAAATTCCTATTTTATATATTCCTTTAATTATACCAATATCAGGCTTAATATATTTTAAATTTTCATTTATTTCTTTGTTTTTTGTATAGTGGAAAAACATTGCTACGAATAAAGAAATAAAACATTCTGAGCCAAATAAACCAAATAGCAAAAATACTATAAATATACATATACTTAAAAATATTCCATTTCCAGCTACTTTGTTTACTCTCTCTTTATTTTTTTCTCCTAAACTTTTAGATAATAATGCGTTTAATCCTATTCCTGTTCCCACTCCTATTGCTATAATTAAAATTTGAATTGGAAAAGCTAATGTTAATGCTTGATTTGCAATAGCTCCCTTTTACTCCTTCTATTTTTGAGCAAAAAAATAACGTAAGTCCTTTTCTCTGGACTTACGCTTTCGCTACTCGATATAGTTATTTTAATATATTTTTTTAATTTTTGCAATAATTTTTTGCAAACTCTTTTGTTATAAATTATAACTTGTAATTTTTTGTGTTATCTCTCCATCATTTTCTGCATATTGCCATATTTTCTTATTTTTTCATTAAAATTATACCATTTATTATTGGATGTAATAATCTAATGAATTCTATTGCATCTTGTTCTGTTCCAACTACACTGCCATAATGAATTGGCACTGCTATTTGTGGTTGTATTTCGTTTATTAATTGTGCTGCCTCTTTAAAATCCATTGTATAAGTTCCGCCAACTGGAACAAATGCAACATCACATTTTACTTTTCTATTTTCTTCTGTTATGTCTGTATCTCCTGCAATATAATATCTAACATTATTTATTGTAATAATATAACCTACCCAGTTACTTTCTTTTGGATGGAATTTCTTGTTTACATTATATGCTGGTATTGTTTCAAATCTAATTCCTTGTACCATATATTCTTTATTTGGCTCTACTGCAATAATTGAGTTTTTATCTATTCCTTTTTTTAATAATTTTATTAACATTTCTTCTGGTATTACAATAGTTGTATTTTTATTTATAACTTTCTCTATGTCTTCTTCAGAATAATGGTCATAATGATTATGTGTTATAAAAATAATATCTGCATCGTTATAATTTTTATCAATTTTAAATGGATCTATATAAATCACTTTATTTTTATTAATTCTTATACTACTATGATATAAAACTTCTATATTCTCTAACATAATATCCTCCTTTTTCAACTCCAATAAAAATTATCTTTTACATATCTCTAATACTTTTTTCATGGTATTAGCTGTTCTTATTGTAATTTTATCCTTTATATTTGTACTTGCTGTTTTACTCCACCAATTTGATTTTCTATAGTTCTTTAAATCATAAGACCAAAATATAGAATTATTATAGTCTTTTATTTTTTCAATATCTTCCTTTGGATTTCCAATAGCATTGTAAACATCTTCATACTTGATAGGAGGAATTATAAAAATCAAATTATCATATATTTCTTTATTATCTGTTCCCCACCATTCTGGATTGTTACTTAATATATCTTCAAGTTCCAATTCACTTATAATAAAAATTGGTATTTCAAGATTAAACTTATTTTTTATAATTTTATAAATATCTTTCATTATAATTTCTTTGTTATCTGTGTTACATTCAAAAATAACATTACCACTATTAAGATAAGTAATAACATTTTGATATTTATTATCTTGCAATTCTTTTTTTAATTCGCTCATTGAAATTTTATTTTTACCACTTATATTTATTCCTCTTAATAATGCTATATATTTCATAATACATTACCCTTCCTATTTCTCAACAAATATAAATAATTCTTCAACAGACACATTGAAAACTTTTGCAATATCCATTGCAAGTCTCAAGGATGGATTATATCTACCGTTTTCCAAGCATACAATCGTTTCTCTTCTAACATTTACAAGTTCTGCTAATTCTGCCTGTTTCATTCCTACACTCTCACGATATTCTTTTATAGATAACTGCTTGAATACATAATAAAGAATGAACAAATAAGCCACCAATTAAGCCCATAATGCTAAAAATCAAATTCATAATTTTCCCTCCTCGAATTACTATTGTTTTAGTAAACCGCTATCTTGTAATTTGTTAATTAATTTTATATGTAGCAGTTAAATACTTTTCGTTATCAGTATTTTCTTCTATATATAATGTTCTTTCATATTTAAGATTATTTTTATTTAAACATAAATCTATGAAGCATAAGAATATTCCAATATCAATTTGATTATAATATTTAACCATATCTATTGGCATAATTCCTCTTTTTCCTTCTTTTCTATATCTATATACTTTAAGTTCATTTTTAGAAGCATCTACTACCCAAGGTTGAGTATTACAAGCACTTGGTGCAAACCTTACAATATTTGCTATATCTAAATAATAGTCTCCATTCCATATTTCTTCAAGATTTTTTCTTTTACTTTTAAACATATCTTTTCTAAATTTATCTTCTGAATCTATTTTTGCTATTGCAATCATAATTACAAAGTCTAATCCCTCATATCGTTTTTCTTCTGGCTTACCAATTCCAAACCATAGTGTTCCAATATTTTTTGATACAAGATATAAATCTAGTTGTTCTCCTAAATATCCTATATTTTGTAGATAATTATCTTTTCTTTCAGAGTAAAACAATATGCAATATTCTTGTCCTCTTTTACATGTTGTTTTATCTTTTACTATTTTTACTTTTACATTAATACCAGCTACTAGTGGTTTTAGTTTATTAAACTCTTCTTCTATATCTTTTAATTCCTCTTCCGTAATATGTTCGTTACCAATATTTCTGAATAAATGGAATGATTTTCTTTTAAAAATCATATCATAAAGTTTGTCATGCATTTAATCACCTCATAATTTCAATTTTAATATTATTATTTTCATAATTATTTGTATTTTATCATAATTGCTTAATATTTTCTATATTTCTTTTTAACATAAGAAAATATTAGAGGTAAAGATTGTTATTTCACTACATTTACAACTACTGAAAATTATAAAAAGACTTATATCGAATATAAACAAAACGGAGACTCTTCTTGGAGCAATAATCAATATTGGAGTGGTACTATGTCTGAAAATGGTTGCGGTTAACTGCTCTTTCAATTATTTTAAGTGGATATAAATAGACCTATTTTAGTTTGTGTATGGAATAAGCCTCATGATAATCTTTGGACTACAGCTTCTCACTATATGGTTTTACTTGCTGCTGATAATAAAGATATGGTATATATTCAAATCCCAATGGCGGAAAAAATGATAGCAAAAGTTCGGGTTGGCATAATTTTAAAGAAATAGTCCCTTATATTGCAAAAGCCCTATATATAGAGAGTTATAATTAAAGAGGACTTTCTTACAGTCCCCTTTTTGTACTTCTATTTTGTATAATTTGTCTGTGTAAGGTTTTTCTACTTTAGTTCAATATAACTGCTTTTAGGAAATACTAACTTAACTTCTGTACCTTCATTTTGAACTGAATTTAATTCTATTGCCATTCCTAATTTATCGCATAACTTTTTACATAAGTATAGTCCTATTCCTGTAGACTTTTTGTTTGATAATCTTCCATTTGTACCTGTAAATCCTTTTTTAAAAACTCTCGTAATCTCTCCTTTTTTTATTCCAATTCCATTATCTTTAACAGATAAAATCACATTTTCTTTTCCTTGTTTTGCATATATTTCGATAACAGATTCTTCTTTTTTCTTATATTTAATACTATTTTGTATAATTTGATTTAGTATAAATACTACCCATTTATTATCAGTGTTAACCTCCATGTTTAAATCATGAATATTAATAGAAATCTTTTCTTGTATTAAGCTACTTTTATTCTTTTTAATACTTTCATTTACAATTTCTTTCAATTCGACTTTTTTTATATAATAATCTTTTTCTACAGTATTACTTCTTGCATAAAATAAGGCTTGTTCAACATAATTTTCTACTTTATCTAATTCTTCATCTATACTTTTGGTTATTATGTTTTTATTATTTTCTATTACCATTTTACTAGCTGCTATTGGTATTTTTATTTCATGTATCCACAATTCTATGTATTCTTTATAATCTTCTGTCATATATTTATATTTGCAAACATTTTCTAACATTGATTTATCAATTTGTTCTAGTGTACTTTTTAAAATTTTCCCTTCTAAAAAACAAGGAGTTTTTATTATTTCTGTAATTAAATATTTCTCTTCTAATTCTTCCAACATATTTAATAAATTGTCATAAAATTTTTTCTTTCTAAAATATTCTATAGTAATTGAAACCAAATATAATACCATTATTATAAATAGAATATATATCTTTATAAACATTCCTACATTATATGCCATTAGAAAAATTTCTATTGTAATAATGCCAAATAGTAATAACAAAATAGTTACGATTTTCTCTTTAAAAAATAACTTGAAATTCATTTAGCTTTCTCCCTTTTTCAAAATATATCCTTGTCCTCTTTTGGTTTCCAATAGTTCTTTTAATTCTAATTCTTCTAATTTGTTTCTTAATCTAGTAATATTGACTGTTAATGTATTATCATCTATAAAGCTTTCACTTTCCCATAAACATTCCATTATGTCTTCTCTTGATACTATCTTTTCTCTATTTTGTACTAGATATTTTAAGATTTTATATTCATTTTTGGTAAGTTCTATTATTTTTCCATCTTTTTCTATAGTATTATTTGATGTATTTAATATAAAGTCTTTAACATCTATTTTATCATTTATTTCTTGCATATTTGTTCTTTTTAATAATGATCCTATTTTAGCAAGTAAGATTTGTATGTTAAATGGCTTTGTAATATAGTGGTCTGCTCCATTATTGATTGAAAGCAATTCGTCTAATTCATTATCTCTACTTGTTATAATAATTATCGGCATGTTGGATTGTCTTCTGACTTCTTTACAAATATATTCTCCATCTGTGTTTGGCAAATTTATATCTAATAATATTAAGTCAGGATTTATTTTTAATATGTCTTGTATTGTGTTTTCAAATGTTATTAGTGTTGTGGCTTCATATCCATTTTTGTTCAAAAAGATTTTTAGTTCTTCTCTTAATTTTTCATCATCTTCTATTATTAATATTTGGGGCATTTATTTTTCCTCCCATGTTATTATATTTCTTTTATAACCTTACAAGGATTTCCTACTGCTACACTATTTGATGGAATATCTTTATTTACAACACTCCCTGCACCTATTACAACATTATCTCCAATGGTTACTCCAGGAAGTACAACTACATTCCCACCTATCCATACATTATTTCCTACTTTGATAGGCTTTGCATATTCTAATCCTTTATTTCTAATTTCATAATCTAAAGGATGTCCTGCAGTATAAAAACCACAATTAGGTGCAATAAAAACATTTTCTCCAAACTTTACTTTTGCACCATCTAATATTATACAATTATGATTCATATAAAAATTTTCTCCAACAAAAATATTGTAACCATAATCACACCAAAAGTTCTGTTCAACTATTATTTGCTCCCCTGTTTTTGCAAATAATTTTTTAATTATTCTATCTTTGCTTTCAAAATCCGATGGTTTTAGATTATTATATTCAAAGCAAATATCTTTAGCTTTATATCTATCTTTTATTAATTCTTTATCATAGTTAGCATCATATAATTCTCCTGCCAACATTTTATCTTTTTCTGACATAACTTTCCTCCAATCATAATTATTTCTTTGAAAAATACTAGCTTATTATAGCTAGTATTTTTGTAATTTTCAGCTGCTTTCTGTTTTCTCAATTTCTTCTAGCCTACTTACGCACGAAGCGTAAATACTCTCAAGAATGTACCGCATTTCTGGTAATACGATAGCTCCTCTTGTTAACCACTTTGCTCTCTCATACTTCAGTATTAACCAGTCGATATGCATAATAGTCTGCCACAAGACGTCTTCGTAGCCCGTAAAATCGAACTCAAAAATTATCGTTTGTTCTTCTTTAATGCAAAAATGATACACATCCTCATTGATATCCTCTGCCTTTAATTGGTCTATGAGATCTTGCAAATACCCATAGTAGACAAACAGAAATTTCTCTGTCTCGTTAATAAAGATATTAAGGTTAATTGCACTCCGAATAATCAGAGCAAACCAGACAAAAACACCGTAAGCAAACAAGAAAATCAACATAAAATAATTTCCTCCTTATTAGGTAGTATTATTAGTTTACATATTATATAATACCAAAGTATAAGCTAAAAGTCAATTATTTCTCTAAATTTAAGCTACAAAATATACGTGAAATAGCAAAATATTTTATAAATTTTAATATGATATTTTCTTTTGTATCCCTAATCCATCTCCATCACACACCAAAGTTTGAATCTTTTTGCTTTTTTTAGTTTTCACTATTTTTAAAGATTGTATAAATTTTGATTTTTTGTCACTATTATAATTCTGAGTATTTGCTTCTAACAATTTTGTTTCTTCTTTATTAAAAATTTTTTTTATTAATGAAAAAATTTCTTGTATTATCCTCATCTTTCCTCCTCTTTCTGGACAGCTACAGTCCCTGAGCTACTAGCTAAATCAATTTGTTTTTTAGTATCTCTTGGTTGTTCCCATGGTCTAATTCCGTTACTTTTTTCTAAATCTGCTTTATAACATTCAGATTGTTCTAAAAATTCTTCCTTAGATATATATATAAATTCACCTTTTTCTTTGTCGGCATAATAGAATTTTTCTCCTAATTCTTCAAAATTAATATATACAAATGTAATAGGTCTTTTATTTTTATCAGACTTGTTATAAACTCTGTTAACTTCACATTTATCATATTTAAGAAATTCGTTATCTAAAATCAAATCATATAAAATTGACATTGTTGAATTTTGGCAACTTGCAAATTCTGGGCATACTTTTTTTAACAGTAAAAATTGTTCTTCCAAATTTTTTAATGGGTTATTCTTATATCTTTGATTTAATTCACTAGATTTGTCTATTAAATATTTTATTGGAAAATTCCCATCTTTATCTGTAAGTCCAACACTTTTAAATAATTTTCTTAAGCTTGCATCATCTAAATTAAAAGTTGCATCATGCAATTTCTCATCATTTTTGTGGCAGTTGTGATCTTTTCCTTCATCATCTACATCATTTTTTCTTGCCTCTTCATAACTCACACAAAAGTTATTTGGTCTACAATTAAATCTGTGATCTGTTAAATTCCAAGTTGGGTCTAAAATTGTAGTCCCAACTACCCTTTCTCCATTACTAAGTTCAAATTCCATATTATTTAATTTTATAAATGCATGTCTACCACTACTAACAATTTCACACTCTATATCTAAACCTGCTCTTTCAATTAAATACTGCTCAACTCTTGCAATTCCATTACATACACCATATCCAGAACTAATTATTTTATATAAAGCTCTGCAATCATTACTATCAAATACTTCTGTTTCAAAATCTGGACTATAACTGATTTTTTGTCCAATTTCATTATCAATGATAGCAATTTTTTGTGCATCTGTATACTCTGGTTTTAATTTGTACATCACTTTTTCTATCCATTTTTCTGCATCCAAATACTCACTTGCTGATGAACTCCACTCCGTTGTCACTTTTTCATCATCTTTACTATCCAAACTACTTAGAACTGTCATTTCGGGGCAAATAGCACATAATTGCATAAATTTTGCCTTTTCTTGTCCGTATAATCTTGTTGGATTCTATCTAACCCTCTGTATTGTTGTACATCTGCAAACAAATCTAAAATAATTTTCCCACCATATTCTGTAGTTTTCATATTCAAAGCATTTACAAAAGAAGGCTTTAGTTGCGATATATCAATTTTTTCTTTTGTCTCTGGTTTTAACGTTACAAAAATTTCCCTTTTTTCATCTTCTGTCAAATTTACAGTGTCTAATTTAGATATAAATTCTTCTTGGTGGCTTTCATCTAATTCCATAATTATTTCATATATACCTAAATCTGATAAATCTGTTTCTGGATTATTTATATATTTGATTAAATTATCTATATTAAAACTTTTTAAAATTAATATTTTTCTATATTTTCCAAGTTGTGTATCAGATAAGAATTTTTCTTTTCCCTCGTCACTATAAGTTGCCACTATTTTATCTTGTAACACTTCTTCTAGTTGATAAGTATCAAGTAGTTTATCTTTATCTTCTTCTTTCTTTAATGTTACTATTATATCTGAAATATCTATATTGTCCAGCTGTAACATATTACATATTAAATCTGGATTTGATACAATATTATATTTTATACTATCTTCCATTTCAGCTATAATTTTACTTACTTCATATGGTAAAAAACCGTGACTTTCAAACCAACCAGGTGTATTTAATAGTTTTTCTTTATCACTATCATTAAGTTTTTCTATAAAACTTTCTAAGTCCCAACTTTTAAAGCCTTCCATTTTTTCTTCATCTTGTAACATTTTAAGTAATATTTCAGAATCTGAAATCATCAAAATTAATTCTTTTCTTTTATAACTAGGCCATTTTTGAAAATGTTTATATTCTAGCAATTTTGAAATATCTCTGTCTGTAAGAAATATTTTAATCAAATCATACAATTCTCCTAAATTCATTTTACATTGTCTGAGTATTTCTACATTCCCCAATATGCTTAATTTATCATCAGTCTCTTTCAATAATTGTCTGAATTCTTCTCTATCCATATATCCTCCTTTGTATTTACCAATCAATATAATTATAATATCATATTTTATCAAAAATTGAAACAATTACTTAAAATTTTGTATTAACTACACTTAAATTATTCATCTTTCCCTAATATAAAATCTTTTCGATTTCTTTTCTTGCCTCAATATTAGTCATTTCTTCATATTTCTCTGCATTAGGCACATCAACAATTCTGCCATTTCCGATATAAGCATTTTCACCATGTAGATACATTTCAAATGCAAATTTATTATCCTCAACATTAATAAAGTCTAAAACATCTATGTATTTAATGCTGCGAAAATTATATTTAAGTGTGCATATCTATTTACACCTTTATAATCTGCATAGAAATGTCTTACAACTTTGTAGTTACTAACAAATTCAACATTAATATCATT
>ENA-ORLY01002914-ORLY01002914.1-human-gut-metagenome-genome-assembly--contig:-NODE-2914-length-15018-cov-16.049193_pt1 | contig 15018 bp, 13 predicted proteins | sample MGYA00243071_ERZ508832 | MGnify/ENA primary metagenome ERZ508832 (study PRJEB26277, sample SAMN04329777) | human gut metagenome | biome: human-associated habitat | host: Homo sapiens | place: USA...
AACAACTATACGACCAAAGAGGGAAGCAAGGTCTATGGTTTCAGTATCATTACAGAGGAGGTTGAGTTCGCACAGAAGAAAAGTGCGGAGAAACCGGCAAATAAAGACAGTGATTTTTCATCCGTTTCAGATGAGGATCAACCATTCGATGGCAGGTAGGTGATATCATGGCAGAGGGTTTCTTCCGAAGCAAAAAAGGATTTACAGTCGTTCAAAATGAGATAACCAGAGATGTGAATATTTCTTTGAAAGCAAAAGGATTGTATCTGGTCATACAGGCATATATCTCCATGCCGGATAAGAAATGGACAAAAGAAGATTTTATGCGTCTGGCGAAAGAAGGGAAAAAGGCTTTTGACAGTGCATGGAAAGAACTTAAGGAAAGTGGATATCTGAAAGTACATATTATGTCGGACAATGGACGCTGGCGTACGGAGTATGAACTGTTGGATGAACCAGAAGAGGGTCCACACACATTGTATCATAATGCAGATGGAAAAGTCACAAGTGATAACCTTCAACGGGCAGAAAAGAAGAAAAACAACTTGGTTTCTGAAGAGGAAAAGAACCATTACCCCCAAAATGGTACGAATGGTATCAAAGACCATTACCCCCCTTTCGGTAGTAATGGAAACGGTAGTAATGGTTACGGTAGTAATGGAAACCATACCAATGCAAATGGGGGTAACAATAATAAAGACTATAATATAAAACCTGATATAAAGACTGATCTATCAAATCCTTATCCAGATCAAGATGTTGATACGATGGAAGAGAAATATTCGATGGAGTTTATAGAGCAGCATTATGAACTGGAACCAAGGTATGTTTCTGCTGTGCAGGAAAATTCGATCAACACGGTCAAAGATGTGCTTTATGATATTTTAAATACCCATAAACCGATGCTGCGGGTAATGGGAGAGGACAAACCGGCTGCGGTTGTGAAATCAAGGCTTTTGAAATTGGATCGGATGGATATTGATTATGCCATTGAACAATATCAAAAGCAGGTGACCAAAGTTCATAACCATAAGGCATATATGCTGACCGTGCTTTATCAGGCAAAATCGCAGGGGGAACTGGATATCAGTAACCGTGTTATGTATGATTTTTATGGGGCAGGCAGTAGAGTCGGTGATACAGGAGGTGGTGGCAGTGGATAAAAAGGACAAGTCTGCCAGAATTCCGGTACTACTCCGGCTGGATAATCCGAAGCACAGACTGGTCTATAACATTCTTGAAAGTACAGACAACAAAAGTGCTTATATCCGGGAAGCGGTGATCTATTATCACAGGCATAAAGGCATATCTCCGGAGAAAGATGATGTTATGGATCACATCCAGTTGGTGGTACAGGAATGCAATCAACAACTTTTAGCCGAACTCGACAAGAGGATCGGAAGTAAAGATTTGATTGACTATGACAAACTGAAAAATATATTTTAATCGACAGAAAAATACAGTATAATTTACATTGTTGGGAATGACCAGCGTACAGCAAGGAGCGTGAACGATATGAGAAAAATGATGAAAACAGGCATGGTATTTTTTATGGCGATGATGGTGCTTATGACGCAGCCTGTTACGGCAGATGCAAAAGCAAAAGTGCTGAATAAAAAGATGACCATCGACTTAAACAAGGATTCGGCAGGAATCCGCTTTGCGCCGACAAAGCTGAAGAAGTATTCAAAAGTGAAAGTCTGTGTGAAAAACAAAAAGGTGCTGAAGGCGAAGGCAAAAGGCAGAAAGTATATTTACCTGAAGGGCAAAGCCGGCGGAAGAACCACCGTGACAATCCGATTGTATAAAGGGCACAAAAAGGTGCGGGTGTACCGTTACAGCATCAAGGTGATCGGAAAAGGACAGGATGGTTATAAGGCACAGGCAAAGGAAACATTTGTAATCCAGAACAAGTACCGGGCAGAGAAAGGTGTAAAGGCACTGACGTGGTCGGATAAGTTATATCGCTTTGCCCTGTACCGCTTAAAACACAGTGGATATGATGGACACAAAAATCTTCAACGGGATATGCAGGACTATTTTGGAGATATGCTGGTAAGCAATAATATATCTTTGGGAGAAAATATGGCAAGTGGACAGACAAGTGCTAAAGAAGTAATGCTTTCGTGGAAGCATAGTCCGGGGCATTACCGGAATCTGTTGAATAAAGACTATCAATGTGGTGCGATTGCCCGCTACAAGGATACCTGGTGTGCGGTCTTTTACGATGGATCTCCAGAAAACATTTCCAAACGAAAACAGGACAGCTCAGACATAGTTGTTACCATTAAGCGTCAGGATAAAGCAAGCGGACAGTATATTGATGGTGCTACCATCGGTTATTATGAGGAAAACGACCGATGGAACACAAGCAAACGAATTATGGTAGGAGAGTCTGGAAGACAGATTGTCTTGGAACTTGGTAAAACCTATGTGTTTTATGAAAAGACAACACCGGATGGATATGATAAAGCGGAAAAGGTAACTATAACAGTAACGAAAGATATGCCAAGGGAGATCATTCTTTCAGGCAATTAAAATTTCATATAGTAACTGATAACGAAGCAGGAAATGTATGTAAGAAAGTCAATACATTTTCTGCTTTTTTGATTGGAGGAAAAAAGATGCCATTTCTCATTCGCCCACCACCGGACAGGGCAGAAAAAGTCCGGACAACAGATCAGTCTGCATCCTGACGCAGTGGATGCGGAAAAAAGAAATATGCGTAGAAATGAGGTTTATCATGAAATCAAAAGTAAAGAAGAGATGTAAGCAGATGCTGACAGGCTTGTTGGCATTATCTATGCTGTGCGGATTACTGCCACAAAATACGGTAAGCGTCAGTGCAGCAACGACGGCAAAAACAAAGGTATCTTCTTATGGAAGATTAGGAAATGTCGATGTCGGTTCAAAGACGAAAACGGGAACATGGTGGAAAATCAATGTTGGCAGTAAGACTGCATTTTGTCTCAGCCTTGGCAAAACTTGTCATACCGGAAATACTTATCAGGTGACGGATACTCATATCTGGAATCAAAATACCGGTGGAGAAAAACATGGTTACTATGCAAAGATTATCCGTTTTTATGTTAATGACTGTAATCGGGCAAAGAAGGGCTTTGTTCTTGGTCAGGCGCTTATTTGGGCGGTATCAGAGGGAAATACTTCTGAAGCAAATCTGAAAAATGTGATCAAACAGGTAAAAGCAAATACCGGGTATTTTCCGAATAAGACTGTAGCAGATCTTTATAAACAGATCTTTCAGCCAACAGGAGCATGGGAAGCACAGGCAACCATGTGGGAAAAGACCGGAGCAACAAAAGGCTATCAGAAATTGATCACAGTTGATGCAGATATTTTACAGAATCCAAATTACAAAACGATAACAGATCATACCTATTACCGTCAGAGAATTACATTGCATAAGCAGGACGAAGATGGGAAAGGACTAGGCGGCATTAAGTTTACTTTATCAGCAGACAATCTGGATGACTTATATTCCTTTGGAAAGTATGATCGCAGTGGAGAGAGTGCTAATTCTGCGGATGAAGATGATAATACGGAGTTTGAAGTAAGCGGACTCACAACAGATGGTGGGACCGTTGCCTGGAGAATGACTTATCGTCTGGAAGCAGATGAGATGGCTTATTATACGGATAATACTTTAGCGTCGATGAATGCAGACCAAAAAAAAGCTGCCAAGAAAGCTCTGGAAGATGACGGATACAAGCAGGGGGTTCACTTCGGAAAGAACATGACAAAAGCAGAGGCTGAGGATCTGATCAGAAAAGATCTGAATTCGCAGATAAAAGATATTTCCAACTCTTATACCTTGACAGAGGACAGTGTTGGAAATAATAAGAACATTTTCTTAGATCCGGCAATGGTCAAAGGGGTAAAGATTACCCTGAAAGAAGCAAATAGCTGGCAGAAAAACAGTAATGGAGACTGGCCGGACAAGTTGGTGGAACATCCAACGCAGTACAGCAAGGCGTATATGACAACGATCACCAATAAGTATAAAAAGGCAACGATCGTAGTGGCGAAGAAGTCTGGCGGTTCTGCAGATGGTTCGGCTCATGGAGATGCAACACTGGATGGTGCGGTATTCCAGTTGTATTCCGATAAGGCATGCACACAGAAAGCAAAGGTATTTGATGCTGCAGGCAATGCAAAAACCGCAGATGTCTATCGAATTAGTGGAGGAAAATTAACAACCGATTATCTCAGAAGCGGTAATACCTATTACCTGAAAGAGATACAAGCCCCGACAGGTTTTTTACTTAGTGATGAAGTCAAAGAATTAAAGATTGATGCTTTCGCTAAAACAGATGAATTTACACCGATTCTGTTTCAGACTAATTTCGCAGATATACCGATCAAAGGAAAGATTGCTGTGAAAAAGAAGTCTTATGATCCGACGAAGAAAGAGTATTACCCGGAGAATAACACAACTTTTCAGGTGTATTTGAAGTCGAAGGGCAGTTACGATAATTGCGCCGATGATGAGAGAGCAACGATCAAAACAAATGCAGACGGCTATGCTGTAACCGGCGATCTGGTCTATGGAACTTATGTAGTGCATCAGGTGGATTCCGGTGATGTGGATGCCTATTATGTCGATGATTTTGAAGCAATGGTAACAGAAAATGGCAAGGTATATGAGTTCGAAAAGGTCAATGAGTTATTCAAGGCGTATTTCAAGATCATCAAGAAAGACAAGAACACGGAGAAAACGGTACTGAAGCCAGGAACTAGTTATCAGATCTATCAGGTAGTAGATGGAAAAGAAGAACTGGTAACACAGGAATACATGGAAGATGGCGAGAAAAAGACAGCAGACACCTTTATCTGTGATGAATCCGGTGAAGTAGTAACTGTAGATTCTCTTCGTTCCGGAACTTATCATATTTATGAAGTGGCTGCTGCAGATGGTATGCACATCAACCATCAGTATGTGGAGGTTGTGGTAAACAGCAAGGCAGACAACTATGAAAGTTACATTGACGAAGATGGATATCATCATGTAACGATCACGCTGGAGTATCTGAATGAGGAAACAAAAGGACGATTGAATCTCTTAAAAACCGGCGAGGTATTAAAAGGCTGGGATAAAGAGAAACAGGAGTTTATATTTGAGGATGTAAAACTGGATGGTGTGGAATTTTCCCTTTATGCGGATGGAGATATTGTGACACAGGACGGACAGAGTACCGACAATGCCCGTAACACATGGTTCAAAGATGGTGATAAGGTGGCTGTTCTTACAACCGGAAAAGGTGTGGAATTTACATCGGAATGCGGTGGCATTACCGGTTATACAATGGATGAAGACGGAACCATTCATGTGTCGCTGCCATTAGGAAAATATAAGCTGAAAGAGACAAAGACACCATACGGATATGTGTATCCGGATACCAAAGAGTGGTCTCTGGAATTTAAGTGGCAGGATGGAGAGGACGAATATGTCCTTAACAGTACCGATGCAACCGATGACAAGGGACTGCTCCATATCAAAAACGAATTCGCCGGCACGAAGCTGGAACTGATTAAGCAGGATGCAAAGACGAAGGAATCCATTGAAGGAGCACAGTTTGGTTTGTATTCCAAGCACGATATTTACAATTATGCCGGGGAAAAGATCGTAGATGCGGGAACGCAGCTTGCAACTTTAACTACAGGTGAGGATGGAAGTGTTGTATCAGATAAGAAATTGCCGCTTATGAGTGAGCTTTATGCAAAGACTGCTTCTGCAGAAACAGCCGGAAGTGAAGCTGCGGTAACAAGTACTCCGGCGGCAACAGGACTGCCATTTGTACCATCACAGTCGGAAGTGACACCGGGGTTAGATCTGAGTGCGACAGCTTCTCCGATACCAACAAACGATGCTGCTGGTCTGAAGTTAAATTCCGGAGACTATTATCTGCAGGAGCTGTCCGTGTCCGACAGTTACTATATGGATACAACGCCGATCAACATTCATCTGGAGTATCAGGATGCAGAGACAAAGACGATCACAGCAAAGGCAGTCAAGGAAAACACACAGACAACCAATGTGGTCAGCAAGGTTGATGTAACAGGCTCGAAAGAGGTTGGTGGCTGTAAACTGGAGATCACGGATGCATCCGGCAAGAAAGTTATCAGTTGGACATCCGGGGACAAGGATTCGGTCAAAGTATATGTAACAGAGAAGGACGGCTACCAGAATTTTAAGTATTCGTTCGATGAGAAGGGAAATCTTCTTGTAGGAGGATTATTCCACGATAAAGAGTATACATTGACAGAAACAAGACCTGCAGACGGATATGTTACCGCAGATGCAATCACCTATCAGATAAAATCTGTGATGGCATCTTCAGTAGCAGAAATTCCCACATATGCAGTGGCAAGTGGAAGTGCCGTTGCGGTAAATCCGGTCAGTGGAAGTGCAGTATCCGGCGAAACAGGTATTTCTTATACATCTGTAGTTGCTGTGAAACAGAAAGACGGAACTTTTGCTGATCATACCGATGACAAGATCATTATGGTGGATGAGCAGACACACATCCAGCTTTTGAAACTGGACAAGGAGACAGGACAGGCTCTCGGTGGTGCAAAGTTTGTTGTAACCGATTCCAAAGGAAACAAAGTGATGAAATTCGTTACAAAAGATGATGCTTATGACATCATCGGCAAACTGGTCGTTGGAGAGACTTATACATTTACAGAGGTTTCCGCTCCATCTGGTTATCAGTTGGCAAAGCCGTTAAAGATGACAATCAAAGACACTGGAAAGGTGCAGACAGTGACCGTTAAAGATGTACCGATTCCGGAAGTGCCGGATACCCCACAGACAGGTGGAAATATGCCGATCATTCCGATTGCTGCAGGATTGCTTATGGCAGTTGGCGCAGCGGTGATGATCTGGAAGAGACGAACAGTGGTAAAGAAATAGGATTTTTGTAGACGCCTGGGAGTTTATTTGGTATAATTATGGTGCAGGGGACAAGGAATTGTTCCCTGCAAATCGGAATTTGATGAGGTGTAATTATGGTAAGAATTGCAACAGTAAATGATGCAGAGCAATTAAATATCTTAAATAACGAATTTAATGGTGAAGGTGAAACAAGCATAGATAATATTGGAAATTCTCTTGTGAGTAATAAACAGGAGGTTGTTATCGTTGCTGATGAAGATGATATATTAGTAGGATTTGTATGTGTTCAACTTAAAAAGTCCTTCTGCTATGATGAATATATGCCTGAAATTACGGAAGTGTATGTTAAACCGACATATAGAAATAGAGGGATTGCGAGTGAAATGATTATTTTTGCAGAAAATTATTGCAGTAAGAATTATCCACTTCATAAGTACGAACTCTTAACAGGACAAGAAAATCTTGTTGCACAATCTGTATATAATAAACTTGGTTATGTAGATGATAATGAACTTCATTTATCAAAACGAGTTAAGAGATAGTCAAATCCCAGTTGATATTTCACATATTTTAGGAAATTTAATAACTGTTATATTTAATTATCAAATTCTTCGCAAACCCTTGAAAATACTAAGTTTGTAGCAAGTGAGCTTTCCCTTACTCTTTCCCTTGTGTTATATTCTCACATTGGTTTTCATGAACCTTAATATGGGAAAAAATAAGGGAAAGAAAATTTCATAACACAGTATAACAATAACGACATGGTGAACTGATTGAAATGTTTTCGATATTTAACTCTATAACTGATTATTAAAAGAAAATGGAGATAAGATACGATGAGAACAATTTATGCAGAATACAACATAAATCACGATAGTATTGATGTTTACACAAGTGCCGGATATATGCTTCGCATTGATTGCTGGAAAGCTGAAAAAAATCTAAAAACCACATACGGATCAGAATGTGCGCTTACTTCATTGGCTGTGGATGAGCCTTTGGAATATGCAAGATTATATCTTGAGGAGACTGTAATTAATTGGACCTGTTGACAAAGTAAAGAAAAAGTACCTTCTTTATGGTAAAATATATGTAATAATTTTGCCATAGGAGGTACTTTTTATGATGGGAAGAATTGATAATCAAATGCAACTTCTTATTCTGGATCTAGACTCAATGATTCCGGAAAATCATTTGTTGAGACAGATTAAAAACAGTGTAAATTTTGATTTCATCTATGAAAAAGCGTCCTCTTTTTATTCACATACAGGAAGAAAATCTATTGATCCAGTTGTTATGATAAAGATGCTATTAATTGGATATCTTTATGGAATCAAATCAGAACGCAGATTGGAAGAGGAAGTTTCTTTAAATTTAGCATATCGATGGTTTTGTGAACTTGATCTGATGCAGAAGGTTCCTGACCATAGTACTTTTAGCCAAAATCGTCGGAGACGTTTTAGAGATAATACTCTTTTCAGAGATATTTTTAATGAAATCATAATGCAATGTATAAATATGGGAATTGTAAGTGGTAATACGGTAGTTGCTGATGGATCATTTTTACCAGGAAATGTTTCTGTTAACAGTTCTATAGAAGTAATAGAGATAGTACAACAGTCTTCCATCCACTACCTTGATGAACTGGAAAAAGAAATGTCTGAAATTCCGGGCTATAAAGAACCTATAACGAAAGAAGTTACAAAGCGTACTCTGAAAAGTACAACAGACCCTGATTGTGGATATATAAACCAAAAAAGGAAAAGGGGGCTTGGTTATTTAACAGAGATGACGGTAGATACGGGACATGGTATAATCACAGGCGTTAATTGTTATCCAGCAAATCATCGTGAAAGTGATATTATTCTCAATCATGTAAAACAGCAACAAGAGGCCTTACCTATTGATATAAAGGTGCTGGCATTGGATGGCGGTTATGATGTTGGGGCTGTTCATAGAGGACTGGAATTACTTGGAATCGAAGGCTATACAGCAATTCGCGAATACCAGAATAATGCTTTAAAAAAGGGATTTACATATAATCAAGATAAAGACTGCTTTGTATGCGAAAATCAGAAAGAGTTAAATTTTCAAAGGCTTGTCTTCAAAAGAAGCACCTTGAATTATTATAGACTGTATTCTCGTGCCCGTAAACTGTGTAAAGATTGTCCACGACTTTCTATTTGCGAAATAGATCAAGGAGCTATTCGGATCAACGCCAGTGGGAATTATCCTGCATTTCATCGTAATAAACTAAAATATCATACACCTGAATATGTCAAAGTAATGCGTTTAAGAAAAATATGGGCTGAAGGCACTTTTTCAGTCTTAAAAAGGGAACACAATTTAAAAAGAATCCATAAAAGAGGGATTATTCGTGCGGAAGAAGAATGCCTCTTTTCAGCTATGGCATTAAATCTAAAACGACTGGTTAAGGCTATGTAATCAAAGCCTTAACCAGTCATTTTTTGAATATTTGATTAAATTCACAAGTGAGAAATCGCGAATATAAGTAGTTTGTCAACAGGTCCAATAATTTACACTACCATCTTGAGGGTAATTTACAGATGTGGGTAGATGCAGAAGACTCACTAGAGTTATAATTCTTATCCATATAAATAATATGCAAATATATATCCCATCAATATAGCGAATATACTGAAGTAAAAGTATCTTTATAATCAATTTTAACCAAAAGAATATGTTCTTAGAGGAGGTGTCTCCCGAAAGAACATATTCTTCTATTATGGGTAATTATAAATATAGAACATGCTTTTCTTGTGCTACAATTTCTTCACTATGAGTTACAACAATAACTGTTTTTCCCTGTTCACTTAACTCATGCAATATATTCATAACAATCTCACTATTTTTTTTGTCTAAGGAACCAGTTGGTTCGTCTGCTAATACAATCGAACATTTCTTTAGCATTAAACGAGCTAACGCAACTCTCTGCTGTTCGCCACCAGATAATTGATAGACTTTTTTGTTAATTACTTTCTGTAAACCAACTTTTTCAAGAGCTTCATTTATTAAAATATCCGTTCTACCTGATTTTTTTATTATTTCTAGATTTTCTTTTACTGTTTTGTTTTCCAAAAGGGCAAAATTTTGAAATAAAAATCCAACAACTTCTTTGAAATATTTCTGCTTTTTTCCTTTTTTTGTCACATCAAAACCATTCACAATAATAGAACCTTTGTCAGGAGTTTCAATACCTCCAATCATATTAAGTAAAGTACTTTTTCCGCATCCACTTTCGCCACTAATTACCAAAAAACTGCTATCTGGAATTTCCAAATGAAAATTTTTGAACAAAATTTTATCATTATATGCTTTGCATAGATTTTCAATTATTATCATAAGCAACCTCCTTTTAATGATTTCGGTATGTTTGTTTTTTCAACAATTGTGATATTAAAGAAAATAATTGTAAATTCTATTAGTGCCATAAATGAACTAACAAGAATGCTAATTCCTACTTCAGTCTGTACCGATAATAAAGAATAGATAAGCATACCTACTAATATCACAAAATTTTCCACTACAATCATTTTAAGAAGTGTTTTGTGCCGTTCAAATAAACTATATCCAAAGATTTTCATCAAGGAAATTTTCATTGCATTTTCTCGGAACTCTAGTCTACTTACTGTAACAATAATCATAATATTTAAAAGCAATACAATCGTACAAAGAGAACTTAAAAATCCCACGAGTTTTATTAAAAATGTGTGATTATATAAATACTGTTCATGTACGTTTGTAATTACTAGCTGATAATTTCCAAGCATATCTTCATACTTTTTGCTGATATTTCTTAGCTGTTTTTCATCACATTGAAATAAAACTGCTCCTGCTTTATAGCTTTCAAGATACCCACCATTGACTGCTAAATCTTTGTTTGCCTGATAAATAATTATCGGATTTTTGCTTTTTTCGATACCATTTATTCTACTTGTATCTAAATAGGAAAAGTATTCTGTTTCGCTATACTCTATGTACTGAATATTTAATTGTTGTAAATTATCATGATTTAAAACATGGCTCAAGGAGTCATAGGCTAATTGCTTGTTTTTAGCAAAATATCTATTCTTTGGAATGAAAATAATCAAATCAGAAGATTCATTCTCTACTGCATTTATCTGCTTCGTAAAACCTTGTAACATATCTTTTGCATGATTATTTACATATATCACATCATTTTTATCATTTAAAATATTCAAGCATATTACAGGCTTTAATGTGTTATATTCATTCTTGTATAGTTTATTCCAAAAAGCTTCTTCTTTTTCAGCATTAAAATCAGTAGTCTTTACGGTAAAATAATTTGCATCATAATATTCTTCTAACAAATGTTCATTTGTAAATAGGTTATTATGAATACTACTAATATTAGTGGTAATTGTAAAAACAGCGGCTACCCCTGCTATAAATTTTAACGAATAAATTAAAAAATCCACTCCTCTTTTGTGTGTTGCATTTGCGAATGCCTTTCTAATATCAAAAAAGCAAAAAGAACAATATGGAATAGTGGAAAGAATAATTCCAATGGAATATAAAATTGTGACGAGTCTATTCTCATATGCTCCCGATATATAATTTGACAGCAATATTTTTGCAACAATAAATAATGCAATGTCAAAAGTTACATCGAATAAAGCAGCCTTAAATGCTATGAAACCAGCACTTTCTCCTAAGGAAACTCGTACAACAACCTCTTTTTTTCGCCTAACCACTTCAATTACATTTAGAACAATCATCAATGCAATAATCATACCCCATATAATAAAAATCATGTCCTTTTCCGTAGAATTCCAATATTCTGGATAAGTTAAGCTATATTTTTCTGATAATTTCTGATATGCAGAGATAATATTGTCCTCATTTCCTATGTATGAGATAAAGTTTTCATAACCCACAGAGGTACTTTGCAATTCTGAGAGATTATGAAATTTTACTTTCGTAATTCCGGAAACTAAAGCGGTATATTCTGATTCTTCTATGTTTGCAGTATTTTTTAATGTTTGTCTGATTACTTTATCATCGCCATAAATATGAAGTGTTGAAAGGTATTTATTATTGATTTCATTGTACTGAGAAAAAATATGTACATCATTCTCCGTTGCAGTTTCTGATACATCTTTCAGAAACTGCGACATATCTTCACTAGCAACTTCATAGCGTGATGACGTAAAATATGCTGTAGAAAAGTTCCAAAGCTGATCTTGAAATATTTCAGATTGCATAAGTATTCCAAAAATCAGGAAACAAAACAAACATAAGTTTTTAATTGCTTTCATTTATTTCAACCCCAGATTCCATACTTTATTTGCTTTTTCAAATATCGTAGTCAATATTGTGCTATTTTCATCAACAATCCATTGATCTTCTTGATCTTCAGCTTTTTTGCTACTTGACAACATAATTTGAGTATTCAAATCCTTATAGTCATTAAATAGCACGCCTTGACTTATTCCTTGGTGAAATGGTTTTATCCAAATAATTAGTGCATATCGAACATCTGACTCAGCTATCGCAAGATTTCCATTCCAAAGCAAATAATCAGGGACAGACACACTATACTGGAATCCATCTTTATCTGTGTAAATTTTTACTCCAGATTCTTCTATTTCAGGGAAGTCTTTCTGAAATTCGTTATATGGTTTATAACTCCCGAAGTACCAAAATAAATTATAGCAACAGAACAAAATAACCAAAACAATTCCTATATATTTTATTTTTTTCTTCATTTATATACACTCCACAAAAAAGAGTGGTTGGAATTCCAACCACTCAGCCATTATCCCGAACCTTTGTTTAGTAGCTATTACCGTAGGTAATACTATTTCCTTTATGAGCAACCTCAATTTTAGACCAATTACCTTTACCAACATTTGAACCCGAAAAAGAACCATTTCCATTTTTGACATATGCGTAATGATCTTTAGTTGAATGATATGCGTGTGCATAATCTTCATTAATAGCAAGAGTATTATAACCATAAGTCAAAACACCTTTTCCGCCATCAGATGTAGTGCTCAATTCCCACTTTTTATCAAATGTCTTATTCCCGTTTGTAACAGAAAATGCCATTACTGGAATTGATGAAGAAATTAACATTGCACTAATAGCTACCCCTACAATCACTTTCTTTGCTCTCATAAGTTTTACCTACTTTGATCTGCTGTATTTCTATTTATATTTTATCAAATATTTTGTATCTAGTCAATCAGTATCTTGACTTATATAGCGTCGAATTGTAAGATATATTCCTTGTAAAATTAACCAAAAGAACAACAGATTTATTGATAATGCTTTTTTAATTACTTCTCCAAAATAAATGATGACAGCCGCACTTGTCAGTATCATCAGTAGGGTAATAACATCCCAACAGTTTTTCTTATATAATTCTATAACCTTTATTTCTATCAGTATCGCCAGTATTCCTGTCCCTGCCACACATATTCCCACAACCAATATCAGCAATAACCAATATATGATTCCGGCTATAATCTCATTTGGAATTTTTGTGCTGATTTGTGCCACAGATTGCCCGGCATCAATCGTCCAACCAATAAAAGTTTGTATGAATGATGCTGCATCATGGAAGAATGATTTGCAATCGGAAAGGAACACATCTGACTGTACTGCCTGAAAAAGAGTGGTTGTCAGCGAATACCATGCAAGAAGGAACAAGGTTGTTTGGAACATTACCGTTTTTGCTTTATATTGTCCTGCAAGTTGCTCTTTTTGTGTTTCGTATCTTGCTTTTGCATTCTGATAGGCTGTCCGGTCACAGGCTTCGCATTTTTTATAGAGTACCGGCTTTTCTACCGGTATCTCTACGATTTTCTGATGTGTCCGGGCATAATCCCGTTGTTGTGTTAAGCATCGTATTTTATCTTGACATTCCTCTATCGTGACGTTTGCGCTTCGCAGCTTCTCTTTCTCGCTCCGCAATGCTCTGTCTGCCAGCTTCAAGTCGTTCTTTAATGCTTGAATATTCCCGGCTCTGTTCTCTTTGTTTAATTTCTCGTTCAAGGTCAGAGATTCGTTGAGCTGCGTCTTCAGTTCCACGATAAGCTGGTCTTTCTGTTCCAACTCTTCTTGTATCTCCTCGGTCAAGAGCAGAAGTTCTTCCAACTGTTCGGCGTTCTTTAATTCTCTGGATTCGTTCATCTATATCACGTCCTTTCTCTATCTGCTGTTCCAGTTCAGCAATTCGGTGTTATCCTCTGCTGATTTGGTCGTTTCAATCAATACGCTACATTCTTCCATCGTAATTCAGCCCTTTCTTTTTAATTTTGAATATGAAAAAAGCAGTCGATCATAAATGAAAGGCTGCTTTAAATCATATCCTTTATTGCTTTGTGTGGAGATTTAACTGATTGTCTATGTCCCGTCCGGCATACATTACTCTAAGTATTGTTACAACTTTTTTATCGCTGTCTGGAATATAAAGTACCACATAATTGTCTACTGGTAATACACGAAGTCCACGGCTTTTCCACGGTTCTTTTTCATATTTTCGATAACGCTCCGGCATCGTATCCAGACTTAATATCTGTTCTTCCAGACGGTCAAGCTGTCCGCTTGCATTTTCCGGCGATTGTAATTCAAAAGAAATATATTCAAAAATCCCTCTCAAATCACTGTCAGCCTGTTCGGATAATTCTACTTCATATATCATAAGCCATAATCCTTGCGAATGTCAGCAAATGCTTTCTTCGCATTTTTTGTCCGTCCAGCCTGCATATCCGCATATCCTTTCTCCAATTCTTCATTGAACTCTGCTTCTGATAATGTGCTGATATCAACAGGTCTGGCAGATGGTATTTTTACTTCAAACGGAAGTCCTCTCTGTAAGATAATCTGTTTATAAAACATATTGATAGCACTGGAAGCAGGGATACCAAGTGTAGACAGGATACTTTCTGCTTTTTCTTTGACATCTGGTTCAATCCTTGCATATAAATTTGCTGATTTTGTAGCCATATAAAACATCTCCTTTCGTGAGTAGTGTTTCCATCTATCTTTATTATATGCAAATGTCAGTACAATAGAAATACTAATTTTACACTCCAATACCAAAAATCGTCATC
>ENA-ORLY01002928-ORLY01002928.1-human-gut-metagenome-genome-assembly--contig:-NODE-2928-length-14939-cov-3.735567_pt1 | contig 14939 bp, 13 predicted proteins | sample MGYA00243071_ERZ508832 | MGnify/ENA primary metagenome ERZ508832 (study PRJEB26277, sample SAMN04329777) | human gut metagenome | biome: human-associated habitat | host: Homo sapiens | place: USA...
TCCACTGCGGAAGTGTTCTCCTCTGCAAGCTTCAGTGTCTTTCCATCCTTTTCATAATTCAGGTGGAAATACTTCCTCCTTTTTTTCGTGTCTCCCTCGCATAAAAAACGCTTCACTGTCGTACCGTATACATCATACCTGTCAATATATCTCCCACGGCTGTTCTCAAAATCCCCCTGATTTTCCTCTATGATATCACGGATAAAGTCCTTCATTCCCTTCACCATAATTAGAAAACTGTAGCCATTCTGATCCATATATACCAGGTTTTTCTTACTGAAATAGCCTCTGTCCAGGATAAATCCAATGTTCCTGTAACCGTATCCATGAGCCTTATCGATCATGCAGATCAGCTGGGAAACATCATTCAGGCTGCCTGGATACAGTTCGTAAAAAAGAGGTTCCCTGTTCGCAGAATCACAGGCAACTGAGTAATTAAAAATGGGCAGCCCCGCATCTACTTTGGCATTCCCATATTCCACAAGGTCTATATCACCGGCCTGGCAGTTTTTATTTGTGGAATCATAAGAGAGGTAAATCTTCTGCCGTTTATTCTTTGATCTATTCCAGCTGTTCAGGAATCCAACCGACTGTTCCGGCTTTAATCCATGCAGAAAATCTGATACTTTTGAGTCTGTATATATCTTCATATCAGGTGTAAAAAGGGCGTGTTCATATGCATAATCCGGATAGTACTGCCCTGCATTATTCTCTTCAATAATGCTGTAGCAGGCCAGGTCCAGCAAAAAGCCGGTATCTTTTTCGTCCATATATTCAGATAAAATTTCTTTTAATTTACAGTCCTGAATGAGTTTATGGAGGACCACATACGAACCAATATTTAAATACGGGCTTCGGTCTGAACGGTCTATTTCTTCCGGTATTTCTGCGTCAGGAAAGTACTTTAGGAAGTTTTCATTCGGTGTCATCCTGGTCGGATTTTCCGGATCCACGCGTCCAATAGAGGCACGTTTTGGATATGTATATTGCTTGACCGGGTCATAAATCCGGTCGTATTCATACTCTATATAAGTGTGTCCGCCACGGTTTTTTCTCACCAGTTTCCCAGGCACAACAGGAATGTCAACTTTATATTTCAGGAACATAGGAAGCCCCCCATTTGAATAATAATTATTTTACCATAAAATCCGGCGCTGATTGCAAGCAAAATCGCGTGCAAAACGCCGGATTTTCAATATTTTTTTATTCCTCATCATTCCTAAAATTTGTTTAGGGGAAAATTTTTAGGAAGTTCACAATTTATGTTTTTGTCAACTATCACAGTTACTTTCCTCATTAATACCATACAAAGCATGTATTCTTATCCACTTATATAAAAAACGCCTGCATCTCTGCAAGCACCTTATCATATTGTTCCACAATTTCATATATTATTCTGCCTGCATTACAGCCATGAGGCTTATCCCTGGTCAATCAGTTTAACACCTTAACCTTGTTCATGGATTTCGGCACATTTCTATGCCTAAAGTAAAGTTGTCAATTTATTAAAAACGGTTTAAGAACAAAATCGTTGACCATTCAGAATTAACCGTTCAAACATAACCCAAAATGATTCACAATTGGAGATGTTCTGCAACATCATATTAATAACCCCAATTTTCGAAGGCAGGATTCGAACCCGCGACATCATGGTTAGCAGCCATGTGCGCTACCAACTGCGCCACTTACTAATTGAGTACCCAAATTTTCATCAGAATTGGTATATTCTTGTAACATAACCCTGTTACAGGGAAACTGAGTTCAGGATTTTTCGTAATGCAGACAATGCAGTTATGCAATTTCAATAAAAGTAGTCGCATTCGACACTTTAATCTGCGTATCCAATTCTGTAAGCAGAATGTTTCGCTTTTCTTCAAGCATTCCTAATTTCTTCTTTACATCCAGCGGATCAACAAGTTCAGCGGTATTCTCCCTTACATACGCATCTACAACGCCTAATGGCTTCTCATCTTTCCCCTTACTATCACGCCCCAGAATACTTAAACGCATATTCTCTGCAGTGGACTGAAGCTGACTATTCTTCATATCACAAAAACGTACCCGCTCATTATATTCATTGTTTAACTTCTCCTGAAGCTTCCCTTCAAAATCAGCATCTCCATCATAGGAATCCATGCCACGAAGCTTGCTTTTTCAATCTTATCTGTTATCTTTTTTACTAACAGGTCCCTCTCGTCCAAAGCCTGTGTCACCAGCATCGTCTCTCCCATAAAAAATCCTCCCATAGTTTATTTCCAAGTCGCTTTCTGAAAATAATTTTACAGGAGAATTTCTCTTTTGTCATTGTACTTGTAGTATAATTCTACGCTGCCTCAATTGCTTTTATTTTGCCATAATAAATACGCATTCGCTTTAACTGTACTTGATTTTCTGCTGTAAGAATTCTCTTTCTGCTTCCGCACAGCATGTCATCCACTGAAACCTGAAACAGATAACTAAGCGCATACAAATTATCTACAGATGGCATACTGATCCCATTTAACCAGTGATACACACTTTGAATACTACCCAATCTCAAATACTGCTGAACATCTTTTACTGTAAAACCGCATTCATCCATAATTCTGCGCAAATTAATTCCAGTTTGCTTTTTGTCAATTAACGGAATCATTCTTAGCCCACCTTTCTCTCTTATTTCATGATTTTAAATTCCCCCCACCGAAAACACCACAATCCTCTCCCTCTCATTCTTCCCCTCAAACAAATCCTCCGTATCGATCTCATCAAAAAACAGCAACAGCTCTTCTGTCATCAGGCAGCTGATGTATTCTTCTGAAGGATAATAAAAAAACAGCAGGATTTCCCTTGGGTTTTCGTAGTAGGATTCGTAGATTCTGGACAGGACTTTTCGGAGGATTTCTATGGAAAAGGGATTGAAGAAGTAGCAGCGATCTACGGAAGTTGGCACTGGGTATTCTTCGGCACTTGTCAGTTCGAAGGAAGTCCTTTTCCCAGATACGGCCTGTTCCTGATTGGCTCTGGCGCCGGCGTAAATTCTGTCGTCGTATTCTACGCCGATTGAGCTGCATCTTGTCTGATAAGAAAGGAAAAAGCAGACTCTGCCTTTCCCGGTTCCGTAGTCCAATACCACATTTTTCTTGCTGATCAGGCCGCTGTTTGCAAGCCGTTCCAACACACAGTACGGTGTCGGTTCATAGGGATAGCGGTATTGATCCGCGCGGGAATCATCCCGGCCGGTGGTTTTTATTTTTAACAGCTTGTCCCACTGATTTTCATTTTGGTTCATAACATCATCTCCCTTACAATCCCATCCAACTGCTTCCGAATCCCCTCAAAGGGCAAATTCAAATCCAATGTTTTCATCCCAATCTCATTTCCATGCATCTGGTAAGTTTGGTCAGGATGGATTTGGTCTTCTGTTTTGGCGTAGAGAAGAAGGCCGGAAACCTTGTGGGGTGTTGCGCCAAAAGCGTAATCTTTGTTTTTCACATAAGTAAAAATCTGATAAAGGTTGCCAGAATGCAGTGTATGTCTGCCGTAATGCTCCTGTGTGGTATGGGAATAATATTTTGCGTCAATGATCAATACGCTGCTGCCAAGCTGCAGAGTGATGTCGCTTTGCATGACGGGAAGCATGGTACCGCTTCCATCGTCCAGCGCCCAGGGAATCTGGGACGCAGTTACGGACAGCTGGGGAAAATGCTTTCTGTAATATTCCAGGATAAATTTCTCATAAAGGCGGCACATTCTCTGCTCATCAAGAAAAGCAGCCAACCTGTATTCTCCCTGCTCGGTGGTAAGCAGCAAGCCCTCTGCAAGCAGCTGACAGATACTGATCAGCATCCGGTAATTCTGATTGTTCCGCCCAAACCGTATGGCAGACCAGCGGACAGATGTTAATTCCAGCGTATCCACAGCAGAGAAAAACAGCATTTTCTTTTTCAGATCATCCTTATATCTCGCTTTCACATTCCCGTGCTTCAAAAGAAGCAAAACCGTTGATTTCAAAATCTGGTTCAGCAGATTGTTTTCGGAAAGCTCGTCAAACTCGCAGGCCAGCAACTGCCTTCTGGACATTTTGTTCCGGATGGTTCCCTGCATATTGATTTTTCCCCGCATGACAGACAAATCCTCCTGACAGTTCCGGTATTCCCGATACAGGCCCTGCTTCAGCTGAAAACCAATGCCCTTCGCCAGAATTGCGGCAAAAAGATTCTGCATATCCTCAAACTTCTCTGCCGCAATCTCCTCATAATTAGACTGGTTCAGCGTTTGAAAAGCGTAGGACAGCATATAATAAATATTTTTTATGAGAATACTTTTATCTCTCGTCATTGAAATACCCCATGGAGAATATTTTCCCAGCGCTGTACTTTATCCAGGTCGTCAAACCAGTACTCTTCCAGCATGGGAAGAACATCAAAATCCACGATTTCAAGCAGTTTTTCTGCCGTGCACGCCTTCATGCCGCAAAAATAACTGTGTCCGATGCAGAAGCCTTTTCCTAGAGATCTGTCTGCTGTGATTTCTTTGTTCAGTTCTGTTATTTTGCCAATCAAGGAGTCAAACAATTCACTGTTCAGAGCGTTCTGATATTTCACGAAGCCTTCTGACTCAAATCCCGGCTCCATCTCAAAAAAGCTGAATCTTCTCCGCAGAGCATAATCAATCATGGCAAGACTCCGGTCCGCCGTATTCATCATTCCAATAATATGTACACGCTCCGGAACCGAAAAACTTAGGCCATTGTACGCCAGCGCCGTCTTGGTTCCCCGGTAATCCTTCTCAATCAGCATGAGAAGTTCCCCAAAAATCTTGCTCATATTTCCACGATTGATTTCGTCAATAATGAAAAAATAATCCTTGTCCGGGTTGTTTGCAGCCTTCTGGCAAAACCGATAGAAAATCCCATATTTCAGCGCAAAAGAATCCCCTTCCGGCTTATATCCCATAATAAAATCTTCATAGGAATAATTCTGGTGGAACTGTACAAATTCCACCCGGCTCTCGTCCTTTTCTCCCATGATCGAATAGGCCAGTCTTTTTGCGGCAAAGGTTTTTCCCACGCCAGGGGCTCCCTGAAGGATGATGTTCTTTTTTCTCAAAAGCACGGACACAAGACGGTTGTATTTCGCCTCCGTCATATATACCTCTTCCAGGAAATTTTCTTTTGTATACGGCTCTGTCCTTTGCCCGGAAAATGCAGACGGATTGTTCTCACGAATCATATCCATAATAAAATCAAATTCTCCTTTGGTAAGCTTAAACAGGCTTCCCTGCTGATTGACAAAGTACTCCATTCGCGCAAGCTCCGGGCAGGCCTTCAAAGTCAAATAATCAATAGGCGCAGAAAGTCCCTCGACTTTTTCAAAATAGATCTGCTCTCCATCCTGCTCTGCGGTTACTTTGCAAATCGCCACCACCTGTTTCACCGGATAGGACTCGTAACCGATGATGAAATCCCCAGCTTTGGCGTCCAGGAAATTTTGAAAAATGCGGCGCTTGTTGCCGTTCTCATTATAAAGGGTGTAGGACTGCACCTCGCCCACTGCAAGATCCGAAAAACTCCAGATGTTTGGGTTGGCATTCAGCCACCAGTAATGAGTCTCGTTTTCTTCCTGGGAAACAGTATACAATGAGATCTGCGACAGATCGATTTCTTTCAAAGCTGCTGTCAGTTCGTTCCGCAGCTTCCAGATATATACGCCCTCTTCATCTGTGCCTGCTTTTTTTCCTACATATAGAGTGGGCCACCATTTCGTACTGCTATCCTGCTGCCAGACCGGACATCCTGTTTTCTCAGTAATGCGCTTTGCAAGAGCAGAAGACCCGGCATTATAAAAGTTCGGGCTTTCTCCGTATTTCACGGAAAGCTGGGTACAGGTGGCTTTGCCGCCATAATCCAGCATGCGCTTCATAATTTCAAGACTGCTCTCATTAAAAACTTCCTCATCAGCCAGTAAGCATTTCCATTCCTGCACCGTTATGCCTGGATCATAGTCTTCAGCTTTTGGCCACCACTCATCTGCAGATGCATGGTTTCGCTGGCTGTAAAATCGGCTGATGTAAAAGCCAAGATCCATTGTCAGCGTCCTAAGTTCTGGATCTGGATAACAGGTTTCTGTCAGCTGAGACTTCAGCATCATTTTCAGCTCGTCCTCTTTTTTCAGTTCTTCGCACAGCGAATTGTAAAAAGTATAAAAATTCCGCAGATTTTCCCCGTAATGTCCCTTTCGGAAACTAAGGTCGCAGCCTAATTCTGCGGCGGCGTTTTTCGCTTCACTGTATTTGTAAATGTAATATTTGTCCGGATATCTGAGCCACAGGTAGGTGGTGATGGCGTTTTCGTACTGGTAATGCTGCGCAGCGCCATTTCCATATTTCTCAAGCAAAATCCCCGCCTGATCCTTAAACGCAAGAATTCTGGAAATTACATCCTGAGTCTCATCAAAAAGTGCGAGATACATCGCCCGCACTTCCTCCGGTGCTGCTTTTGCAAAACCTTCAATCATTTTTCCTGGAAAATTATTCATAGAAACCAGCAGATTATAAGTCTTTGCCAGCGAACGTGTAAGCATATCCGCAAAATCAGCCGCATTCACATCCCAGTTATCCTGAAAACACTTCGCAGCCTCCCATTTGTACTTTTCATTCGGCCACTGCATTTGGATGAAATCCTTCTTGTAGCAGGCAATGGCATCGGTTAGGTAGGAATTATTGAACATTGGTGAATCTCCTTAATTTTCATATAGATATCTAAATTTACACTTCCATCATCTAGAGCGTGATATTTATTCAAAAATATCTGGCTCATTCTCAATCAAATCTTCCGCCAGATATTTTGCATCCATATTTTCTATTCCATAACTGCCATTTGAAATTTGTTCAGCAAGTTTACTGGAATAATAAATATCAAATGCCTTCCGCAAATCAATCCCTTTTATTTCGGAAATTGCATTAATGATATCATTTTCCAAATTTTGCTTATAAACCTCTTCCAATGTTTTCTTATCTACCATTGTTTTCCACCTCATATGCTCTTTTAAAAGTAATAAGTCGATTCAGTGTTCAACCACCCACATACTACAAAATACCACCTGTTTTGTGACTTTCTTATGCTGGAACTCAAAATAATCATCTTCCTGTATGTACGAACCCACTGCAATCAAAAGGTTTATTCATTATTTTTCATTAGAATTCCCTTCCCTAAGCGTCTTATTTGTCCTTTCATAATCCCTCAGGCACCTCTTCAGTCCGTCAAAAACATCACTGAATTCCACACCGTATTTTCTCGCCTTTTCGCAATTCATCCACAAATTATGTCTTGGCGGAGCCTTCTGAACCTGCACCTGGTTTCCAAGCAAATCTAAAAACTGTTCTGTGATCTCATACATGGACTGGGTGGTCTCGCTTCCAAAATTATACGCGCCTCCAGGCAAAGCCATCACATGATCCATGTTTTCAACCACTTCCTTCAGATAGGTAATTCCGCGAAACTGTCTGGTACTAAACGCCGCCTGCTGCTTTGCATGTATCATATTCAGAAAATAATTCGGCTTCTTTGAAACATAGTCATACATCCACTCCGCCCGCAGCATCACGGCAGAAGGAACCAAATCCAACACCCGCTGCTCCATCTCCAGCTTATGTTCCGCATAAATATTTCCCGGCTTTACTACATCTTCTATATATGGTCCATCCTCTTCGCAGGCACTGTACACCTGATCGGAGCTGAAGCAGATCAGCTTTCTGTCTTTGCATGCATGGGCCAGATACACCGGAATCTGCACATTTGCAAAATATGATGCTCCCGGATTTTTCTGACAGGTCCCGATATCGGAAATGGCTGCAGTATGAATCACCACGTCCGCTTCACTTTCCTCTACCATCCGCTTTATCATCTCCTGGGTTGCATTCCGAAGAGATGGCGCAGCGGCTGCCTGGGCATATGACTCCATAATTTTATGTCCTACAAATCCTGTTGTTCCTGTAATAAGCAGTTTCATTTTCATGCTCCCCTTTTGCCGTTCTTTGAAAATTAAATAGAAAACGATTCCAGATCATCCGGGATCAAAAGATTGCCGGAAAAATAGTTTCTGCCCTCATTTCCATAAAGCTCTTTTCGGTGCGCAATGTTTTTATCTTCTGTATGATACAGCAGCAGATTTTTCACATGAAGCTTTTCTGCCAGTTCGCAGGCATCCTTCACTGTTGAATGGTGTTTCTCATATGGATGGAAAATCTCCGCCTGACTGCTCAGACAAAACGCTTCATGCAAAAGCCATGTACTGTTTTTCGCATATTTTTCTTCGCAGGGATGGTACGGCTCATCTCCGCAGCATGTTAATTTCTCCCCATTTCTCAATTCCATGCAAAAGCCAAACTGCTTGGCCTTTGTTGACTGTATATCGAAAAAGGTAACTTTTTTGTTCAAAATCTCTTTCGACTCGCCATCTGTCACCGGTATCAGATGAAGACGCTTTCCAATAAACTCTGTGTCTTTCTTTTGCAGCAGTTTTTCGGAAAAATCCTGGAGCAAGGCAATCACCTCATCATGTGCATATATGACTGCTTCTCCTTCGTATTCCCCCTGCTTCATAGACTGACAGATCATGCGAATCATCCAGATTATCCCGGTAATATGATCGAGATGCTTGTGCGTCACAAAAATAGTCCTTATCTTTTTCCAGTCGATTCCGGCATGTTTCAACTGGTGGAGGATCTGGCTTCCTCCACCGCCGTCTACCAGAAAATATTGATTGCTTTCGTGCAGGACAAAGCAGGTGTTGTAGCACTCGGTGGTTACTGCGTTGCCGGTGCCTAGGATTGTAAGGGTCATGGTTGGTTCTCCTGACATAGAAAATTTATGATTTCTAATAAAGTGTATAGGGATATTGTCCGAATTTATAAATCCTCTTATGAAAACAAAAAGGATTCATAAAATCACTATCTTTTTATAAGATATATGATACTATGAACCCTTAATGGGTGCAAGCGAAAAAGTCAAGCCGCATTTTGTTAAAGCTCATTTTTTCTTCATATCCCACCTTATTTAACGCTTATGAATAAGGTATAAATTCTCTCCGTTTTTGCATACCAGCAGCTTCAACAGCAATTTTAACTCCACGGTTCTTTTCTTCCTTAGGTATCCATTTTCCACCTTTTTTAATTTTTCCAATAATGATTTCGGAAATTTCTTTCTCCGATTTTCCATCAATAAATAACACATCTCCTATAAAAGTTAAAATAGTGTCTAATGTTGCAATTTTATAAATCGGATCAATTTCTCTGCTATGAATCGACCATGGACTTACCGTAAAATGCTGTTTTCTTTCCCAATAATATTTTGATACACGCCGTTCGAATATAAGCATACAATCTGTATTGTTTAATATACTTACATAATAATTAAAAACATTTTTTAAATTTTCTGAAGTCATTTCAATAGATGCTGAAAGACTAGATTTACTATACCTATAACCATCTTGTGTTAGACAATGACATCCAATTTTTTTCATAAAGTCTTTAATAGGCATTGTAAAAAAAATGGGTTGCTTGAAACGGTCATTTTGTATCTTAAATCGTATTACAGTACCCTTGGTTCCCAAAAAAGTTACATCCTTTTGCTTTAGACACTTTTCAAATACAAAAATATTTCTTTTAATAAATTCAGGTTCATATATAAATTGTAAAGTTTCCTCATTTAAAATTCCATTTGCCTTTTGTATATTCTCAATCACATATTTATAACCGTTTTTCAGCAACCAGTCTGCAATTTTTCTTGTACATAATAAAGGATTTCTTCTATTTTTTGCATAGCAGTTTTCAGCTCTTTCGTATAGTTCACAAAACTCATTCATTTTCAAGTTAAATTTATTAATACTTTCGCTTAAATCTCCTCCAGAAGATATATAAACAGTTCTAATTCGATTACACATAGCAATTACACTTTTTAAATCACTATGCAATTTATAAGGCAAAACCATAGGGAACTGTTCAATCTTATTATTAGCATTTTTACAGAAATCTATATTTTCGCCAAGTGCTACGTCAAATTCAGTTTGTCTAGCATCTTTTTTTACATCTCTTCTATATGAACTTACCTTAGAAATTACACTCCCTGCCCCTTTTATATCTTTATAGTGCTTCACACACTCAGATCCAACATGCAGTTCCTCTCCAGTTATACTGTTTTCGATATAACATATATATACCGTCTTTCTACCACACAACTGACAATGCACTTCATTATCAGCAATCTCAAATGATGACTTTGCGTGCCATTCATTTTTTATACGGTCCATCATCATCTTCGTATCATGATTTAAAATCATACGCGCCTTATCATCAAAAGCTATATCTTCCTTTAACTGAGCTGCCGACAAAGTATTATATGTTTTTAAACATTCATACATATTACCATATATTTCTATATTTTTCGCCTCTTCACTTCGCTTTAACAATACCAGATCTCTTTTGTGTAAAATTAGATTATTAGATGTTTTCTTTATTGACACGTTTAATTCCTCCGTAGAAAAAAGAGAAGAATTGATAGTTCCAAAAGATATTATAGAACAAACGTACGATCAAGTCAACGTTTTCTTTGCAATATATTGTGTCTTATATTTTACCGTCGTCTATATATAGTGTTTTATTGTTATGATATTTAGTTTTTTCCAAATATACTATAAACATTTTTTGTACTGCATACCTATATTTCCAGTACCATCACTCCTTATGCTGCTCTAATATCCCCTCTCCAAAATGGCATTTCTCCTACCATATACCACTCAAATGTTCATCCCCAACTCTATCATAGATTCTTTTAATTAGTGTATGCTGATTAACTGCCTCAAGCAGTCAACAAGCCATTTTCCATTGGGTAAAATCCAAAACAGAATAAAAGTGCAAAAAGTATTCGCTGCATCTTTCGGAAAAGATTCACAACAAATACAGATAATGCGATAGAGGTCAACTGGGTTTCTTTCAACTTGGTTCGAATCATGCCAAGTCCATAGCAACGCTTTGCTAAACTGAAGCGTCTCTCAACTTCAATTCTATCTGTATTATCTTGATATTCTTGCTTTTTATCTGTTTTCTGGGTCTTGACATTAGGCCTTCCGAGTTTTGGACCTGACAGCCTTATGCCGTGTTCCTTGCAGAATGCCCGGTTCTGGCGTGTCCGGTAAATCTGATCTGCCAGTATTCTCTCCGGATAGTGACCGGTACGTTTATGGAATGCTTCTACTGCTTCCTGCAGGCACCCGCTTTCGTTGTATGCATCAAACTGAACTTTTTCTATCCGTGCATATCCTTCTGCATCAATACTAAGGTCCAGTTTGGCTCCAAACTCTACCGGTGCTTTTACTTTTCCTCGCACTATTGGACGAATCCAGGGCTGGCTGATACTCACAATACGATCCTCAACCTTGTGCACTTTATTTTCAAACATATATAGTTGCTGCTCATACAGTGCAAAGATTGTCAATATCTGATCGATATCCTTAGATAGTGGTGCGTATCCATCTGACATGAAGGAATTTATGTAACCAATGTTACGACGAACATAGGAAAGCTGTTTCTTTATTGCCTTGCGAACCTGTTTGGAGGAATGTTTCCTGGCTTTTGCATAATTCAGATATGCCTTTCTTGCTGCACGGCAGTCTCTCCGGGGAAGTCCTGCACCATATGTTTTGTGAAACCATAGAATAAGCACTTCCAGTTTTTCACGTGCTTCATTCAAAAGTGAAATATCCTGCGGATATCTGATGTTTACCGGAGCGCAGGTTGCATCAAGGATAAGCGTTCCCTGGTTTTCCTGGCTGTTCTCCTGGCTGTTTTCCTGAGTTTTCTGCTTTTCAGGGGATCCACCGCCAGAAGCAGAAGGGGGATCCATATGATCATCATCATCAGATTTTTGTTCCTCTTTTTCTGCTGCAAGCATTGCCTCGTTTGCATCCATGAGCATCTTTGCATTGATCCTTCTACGAAACAGAACAAGCGTACTTGCATCAAAAGGGGCTTCCTCCTGATATCCTGGCAGGCCAATAAAGTATTGCAGATACGGGTTCTCAGTGATCTGTTCAACCAGTTCCCGGTCTAAATACTGATATTTCTGCTGAATGATCAGTGAACCAAGCGCCATTCGGAATGGTTTAGCAACATTTCCAGTCTTGCTTTTGAAAAGGCGCCTGTATTTTTTCTCGTATTCATCCCATGGGATGAAGTCAGCCATTTTGATCCACCGATTGTTGGGGTTCATATGAAGCCCCATAGGCTGATCAAAATCGAGAAATGACGACTGTAACTTATCAACTGATTTATACATGTTTTTGGCACTCCAGAGTATATATTTGCGAGAAATCTGTTCGAAAAACGAATGTTGTAATTTAATTTCCTTGCAAATATTTTACCACTTTCGGTGCAAGAATACTATAAAACCAAAGGATTTTCGCTGATTTTGACTTAATCAGCAGACACTAATTAAGTTCAAAATATATATCCTACAATTATAAAATCAAACTGATCCAATCATCAAAAAGCTATCATTAATTACAATATTATTAATGCTACTGTATGTATTTATTTCGCAATATCTATGACAAATTTCCTCTTTTATCAATAAAACACCTGATAAAGCGAATACTTTCTTACCTTATCAGGTGAATTGTTATTCTGTATCTTTCTTAATTGTCATAAACGGTATCACTTTTGATTCCTGATACAACGTTCCTTCTCTAAGATACATAAGATTCTCCAAGTCATGTTGGGAAAGATAAATTCCATATCTTCCAAATTCCCTTAATAACTCACTTACAGTAAGATATCCACCTTCAAACAACATGTCTAATGCAGCTTGAAAAATTGTATCTCCAATTTCTCCCGGTTTATCTCCAGGCTCATGTAGCCTATATCCATTCTTCGACATTATACGCATCATATACTGAAACTGATTTGCTGAGATAATATCCAGTTGTCTTGCCCTATACATCATTGCCTGCATAGACACTTTCCATTTTTTCTTTAAAGCAAAATAGTAATCTATATTTGTTGGATAGGCAGAAACAGACTTCGAAAAAGACTTTTTAGGAAGCAGTAATGCACTGGCAAACATATTAGCTTGTTTTTCTCTTGCATTAAACTCATCCCTTGATATTTCTTCGTTATCCTCTCCCCAAGTGTGCAACAATATATGTCCTAATTCATGAGCCATATCAAATCGAAGCCTTTCAATTGGTTTTGAACCAATTGCCAATGCAATTATATAAATTGTTTTTCCATCTATTTTAATCTGCTGGCTAAATGCATCTATATCACTGTCTACATTTCTAAATCCTGTCACAATTATTCCATTAGACTGCAGTGCATACTGTAAATTATCTATAGATCCGCTTCCTAGATCCCAAAATTCACGAATTAACATAGCCAATTTTTCAATTTCATTAATTGCTTGCTCAGAATCTACATTAATAATATCTTCAGGTATATCGATCCCTGTCGTATCTGGAAGATTTAGTTCTGGAACATTCACATAATTTAAAATCACTTCATACATTTTAGATACGTATTCCAGCTTTATTTTCTGTGCATTTCGAGATTTTTTAGTTGCTGATGCCTGAGATCTAAAATACGTATTTCCCGTCGATACAGTACATAAATCCTCAGATGTAAAAAAATCAACCGGAAAGTCTAATGTTCTTGCAATTTTTTCAACATTCTCAAAGGGAGGCTTATTTCCAGCATTTGCATAAAGAGACAATGATTGCTTGCTGATACCAGTTTCATCAGCAAGCTCTGTCATTTTTTTTCCCCTAAATTGTAAAGCCTCTTTTAATCTTTGACCATTAAATTTTTGTACATTCATATCTGTACAGGAAACATAATTTTATTTAATAACTTATTGTCGAAGAACTTATGCTTCCTTATTCTCCTCTACAGACTTCGGCAATATTTCAGTACGTTTTTTTGGTTCAGTAGATTTGCTTGCAGGTATTTTTGCTTTAACAGAGAGTAAGCTACGCACATCTCTTTTCTCTTCTGGTTTTGGCTCTACTGCTGTTAATTCCCCAAAGTTTGGTTTTAATGCTTCAAGTATCGATATTTCTTGAACTTTATCAAAATCTTTGTCCATCAAAACTGCCGATAAGCTTTTCATTACAAATTTCTCAACTTCATATGAAACTATCCAAAAACGATAACCTTCATATTCGCATACAGCCTCTTCCATTATTGAGAAAAAATCTTTTTCAAAGTCCTCCTCGCTGAATGCCGATGTAAATGTTGGATCATAATCAGCAATAGTCATCTGTTTTACTTCTGCAACCTCATCTTTATTGATTGTATTGACCATCGTCTGTGCATAATGAGGACTTCTCCTAGCTCTATTTTTGATAATCCTATTAAGGGTGTTTTTGGTACAGACAGAAAACAACGCTTTATTCCCATTGTCTACTACCAGAACCCCCTTCCACGAACTCCTACTAAACACCTTAATTTTCACATCTTCAGAAACCACCATTTTACTCAGATTCGTATTAACTTTGTCTGCCCTTACGCCTGGCATTCCATTTGTAGTAATCGTATTACAATTTTGAAAGTATGATCTGACATCTTCAACTGCACCTTTTTCAATTGCTTTTCCGATCATTGTCATCGTAGTCATAAGATTGTCGCTTATTGTCATTAATTCATTTACCTCCATAAGAGATTTTCTATTCGTATTTTTACATAAATTGCTTATTTTGTCAAGTTTATTTTGATATTTCTTTTATTTTGTTAATTTATTTTCAAAAGAACAATCTAATATGTCAACTCATATCAGATTGTTCTTAAACTGCAAATTATGCTTAAACGGAATGCCAGTTCCGCTACTGCGGAACTGCTATTCCATTTTTAACGGTACGAAGTACCGCTAGATGATATCATTCTGTTTCACGCATATTTATACCGTTCATCTC
>ENA-ORLY01002929-ORLY01002929.1-human-gut-metagenome-genome-assembly--contig:-NODE-2929-length-14937-cov-2.559085_pt1 | contig 14937 bp, 10 predicted proteins | sample MGYA00243071_ERZ508832 | MGnify/ENA primary metagenome ERZ508832 (study PRJEB26277, sample SAMN04329777) | human gut metagenome | biome: human-associated habitat | host: Homo sapiens | place: USA...
AAAAATACACTTCAATATAAGTTAAACCGTATTCATAAAATAACCGGTCTTAATCCCCGGAAATTTCAGGATGCTGTACTTCTGTATCTTGCTGTGCTTCTTCGGACGAATCTATGATTCTACCTTTAATCACCGGCTCTATCGTCTGTTCCATCAGGCGATGGAGCAGATCAATACCTCCATTCTCCCTGATACGGGAATAGATCGGATGCTTAGTAACTTCTGTCGTGATGGATTCCATTCCTTCCATGATCAGAGCCTTACCGGGTGATTCGTACCATTTTATTTCTATATATTCCGGTGTTATTAATTTTGATGCTGATGTATCCTTAACAAATGTCACATATAACTTCCGCCTCATCGCTTCTTCCAGATACACTATTTCCACTTTCAGAACCGGATTGTCATCCACATCAGAAGAGAGTTCTCCCTTCACCGCAACCAGATATGTTTCTCCATGAATGCTCAGTTTATTTTCTATATACTGATTCCAACCCATTTCCAGTTCTATAGACTCTTCGCCCTCCTGAAAGCAGAGGATCAGAGTCTGCTGCAATTCTTTCGTTCTCTTTTTATAGAAATTGATCTTCGATATACCATCCGTCATATTGTTGTGCATGACCTGCATAACCAGCGGAAAAAGTCCGACACTTGCCTGTTCCATCTCATAACATGTACCATCCAACAGATCTGTCAATAAATGAATCTGTTGATTTTGTACTTTTTCTATTTCGGTCTGTCTTTCGCGGACTCTATATTTTAAGGAATTCTTCTTCCAACCGCCTTTTCCGATTATAAGGGGACTGTTATAATATTGATCATTCTTTAGTCTTTTTCCAGCCAGCCTTTCGGTCAGTTCCTGCAGCTTTGCATACGCAATTGGATTCTCCGGAAGGGTCTCTTTTGGCATCCAATCTATCGGGAAATATTTTCTTATAATATTCAGCATCACATTGTCCTGGAATAGTTCTTCATTTCCCGCATTCGTTACGATCACCATATCAACGTCCGGATAGATCAGCACATTCTGCCCAAGCATTCCATTATATTCAAAACTTCCCGGACGTTCTTCCATCCAGAGCTGATATCCGTATCCGTAAGTACCTTCTATACTATCTACTTTTTTCGTGACAGACGCCTCTGCCCAGCTTTCCGGAATGATCTGTTTTCCATTCCATTTCCCCTTATTCAGATATAGCTGTCCAAGCTTCGCCATATCCTCTGTATGCATGAAAAGTCCCCAGCCGCCTTTCGTAATTCCTCTCGGACATTTCTCCCACAGATAATCTGTAATCCCCAATGGCTCGAACAGTCTCGGCTTCAGATATTCATCCATCGGCATTCCGGTCCGTTCTGTTATGATCGCAGAAAGCACATAGGAATTCAGACTGTTGTACTGGAATTTTGTGCCTGGTTTTTCTGATATCGGTGCATTCAGATAACTTTCCAGCCAGTCATTTCCGGATACGATTCCTGATTCATTAAATGTTACGCCGCTTGTCATCGTCATCAGGTTCTCTACCGTGACCTCCGGCCGGAATATTTTCGCCCAGGTACTTCCTTTATCGTGAAAAATTTTATAAATGTTTTCTGAAAGATCCAGTTTTCCCTCATCTATCAGAAGTCCTGTTGCCATTCCGGTGATGCTCTTACACATGGAATGTGTGATATGCCAGATGCCTTTTCTGTACGGCGCAAAGTCTGCCTCACAGATCACATTTCCATGACGCAGCACCATAAAATGATGCATATCTGTATTCGGTGAATCTGCCAGTTCCTGTATCAGGTATCTCAGATGATCTGAGCCTATCCCCTGGCTTTCCGGAGTCTTTCTTGGAAATATCTGTTGCTGATTTTTCGTTTTTTCTATATCCTGATCCTGTATTACCGGTACTTTATCATGCATATGCATTCCATTTTCCGGTTCCGGACACCTTGTTTTCTGAGGTACAAAATCCACCTTGCTGATTCCTTCTGTCTTTCCAAGAATCATATTGGTTACCATCTCTATTACTGCAAGCTGCTCTTTTGCCATAAGATCACCTCATTTTCATCATGTTTTCTTACTCTTATTTCTATACACAATCCGCAATTCTACTCTGTCCGCGGTTCTATATATGATGTAGTATAGCAAAAAAACCCGGACATCTATACTTCGATATCCGGGTTTTTCCGTATTTTTATAAATTTTATCTTTTGTTTATTCTGTTGCTTCTGCGGCTTCCTCATCGGCATCATCATCCGCCTCACTGTTGTGTACATACTGCAATGTAACAACTGTAGTCTCAGGATCAGTCATGACATCTACATCTTTGTCACTTGAAAGTGCAAGATCTTTTACCTTGATAGAATCTCCGACTTTCATGTTACTTACATCAACTTCTACCTTGTCAACCAATGCTGACGGATATGCCTTGAACTGTACTTCTTCCAGTAACTGCTCCAGTACACCACCTGCATCTTTCTCATGTCCGACCAGAACGATCTCTGCTACAGAATGTACTTTTTCATTACTTACAAGTGCCTGGAAGTCTATCTCATCTACCTGACCTTTTAATGGGTTAAACTCGACATCTTTAATCAGAACATTCATCTTCTCACCTTCGATGTCCAGCATTACCTGACTACCTTTGTGACAAGCCTTAAGTAAACGGTCAACAGCTGCTTTTTCCATCTTAACCGGAACAGATTCTTTCATCTCTCTTCCGAAGACATTACCAGTAACGTAACCTTCTCTTCTTAATTTCTTTGCTTTGATGTCCATGCTTCTTTTTTCAGCTTTTAAAGTATTCATTTATCTTTTCCTCCAAAAATCTGATGCTTAGCAGCCTTCGCTTTGCGGTTTCAACGCTACAAAGAGGTTTTGTTAAGTAGGTTTCCTTTGTTACAGTCGTATTATAACACCTACAGCATATAAAGATTCACCAAAAAGTTGATTTTTTTGTCCAGGTTTTTATGCATAATTTATCTACGTTTTTCCAGTTCCTCCGTCATCTCACCACGGATACTGTCCAATTTATAAAAATATGTCAGAACTGCGATCAGCACACACAGCACGATCGGGATCCAGATAAAGCAGATTTCAATATCTCCTGCAAGGTATACGCAGATTGCTTCAAGTTCTTCTGGTTTTCCCATTCTTCCCATTGGTGCCATCTCATTCCATTTTTCAATCAGTGTTGGTGAGTTCAGTGTTAACTCTGTTCCGATGTATCCAGGGCTGATGCAGTTTACACGCACGCCGCGTTTTGCCCATTCGATCGCAAGTGATTTTGTCAGCTGGATCACTCCTGCTTTTGATGCATTATATGCACACTGTGGCTGCGGTACATTTACAATATGTGCTGACATGGAAGCTGTATTGATGATGGAACCTCCGCCATTTTCCAGCATATATTTTCCTGCTGCAATATCCGTTAAGAAGATTCCATTCAGATTAATATTGATTACTTTCAACCACTGTTCATATGTCATCTCTTCTGCCAGTGCATTGATGCAGATTCCCGCATTATTATGGCAGAAATCCAGGCCTCCCAGTTCTTTTACAACTTCTTCTACCATTGCATCTACCTGCTCTTTGTCTGTGCAGTCTGTCTGGATTGCAATGACTTTTCTGCCTGTCTTTTCTGCGAGCTCTTTCGCTGTCTTCTTTGCTTCTTCAATGTCAAGGTCAACGATTGCCACATCAGCTCCTGCCTCTGCAAATGCCGTTGCCGTGCACTTTCTTCTCGGAGATTCCGATAACCTGGAAGAATTTTTTGAAAAAAAATCAGCCGGCGATACCGGCTGTATAGAAAGATGGGAGGATTATTTAAGACATCTGTCCATTCTGATCAACAACCTGCATATGGTTCTGGAGCATACCGTTATATTAGGCGGACATGTTGCTCCTTACTTTACAGATGAAGATCTCTCTAAAATCCGTCATTACGTGGCTGAGCATTCTACCTTTGATGATGACACCAGTTACATCATTCCCGGCAATCATGCAGATATTATTTTCAGAATATTTCGTCTTTTTATTATTTTTCGCATTTTTTTCAGATTACCTATTGACATTTTCACTTTCGTGCGATATTATAATATCAACAAAAGAAAAGGAGGACGGACCACCAATCAGTTAAATCTTTATTTAAAATCTAAAGAAAGAGGTACAGTCCAATGCAGAGGACAATCTAAACTGAAAAGAGTCTAATAAAGAAAAAAGGAGGACAAACCACCAGGAACGTAAATTTAACATCATTTAAAAAATGATAAAAAACAAATCGAAGAAAGAAAGAGGTATAGTCCATTGGATGAAATATCATAAAAATCCATCGTATTTAAAAAATTATTAAGTACGGTGGATTTTTTATGCTTCTATTTATTTTTATTTCTAACTAATGTACTCGGTTACCTGATCATCTCGACCTCCTGAAATGCCTTGATAAATTGTTTCTTTCCATAATTTTGAAATTCTACTTCTACCATCATATCGTCTTCCGATGTCACAATACCGGTTCCATATTTGGGATGTATCGCTTTTTGTTCCTGAACATTTTCTGTTTTCTCGGATTCCGTTTTTTGTTCTTGAACATTTTCTGCTTTCTGTGCTTCTGCTTTTCGGATTTCTTCTTTTGCCCTTCTCGTTAGTTCTTTAAGATTTGTCCGCTTTTCTTCATCACTGCGTATTTCTTTCCACTCAAGTAATTCCTCCGGGATCATTTTCAGATAATTACTGTAACTGCCCAATACCCACGGTTCTCCCGGATTCGTGTAATAAGAAAGTTCCAGGTGATTTCTTGCACGCGTGATCCCTACAAAGAATAATCTCCGTTCTTCCTCTTCCTGGTCAAAGCTACTGCATCTGATCGGCAGCAGTCCCGGATTTACTCCGATAATGAATACCGTATCAAATTCCAGCCCCTTCGATGCATGTAATGTCATGAGTTTTACTCTTCCGCCTGCTTCTTCCTTCTCAGCAGACTCTTGCGTATCCTCTGGACTTTCTATTGTTCCGAGTGCCACCCCATTTAGGAATTCCCGGATTCCGTCTGACATATTCAGCTTCTTTTCCCTGCTATATGTACAGATCTGATTCAGAAAATCCAATACCTGCTTTGCATCTTGCTGATAATCTGCAGAGGTAGGGTGCAGTGCTTCTTTCAATCCAAGCGAATCAAATATATCTTCTCCTGACAATACTTCTTTCTCTGTATAAAACAGCATCATATTCTTATATATATCAGATTTCTCTGTCTTGTGATTCTTTATAATGTCTTCTGCTTTCTTTTTTGTGCATTTGTCTCCGAACCTTTTATCCATCAATACCTGCATTCCCGCCTGTATATCGTCCGGATGCGTCGCAAATCTTAAGACATACATAAGCCAGTTCAATACAGGAATATCTTTCCACGACTTTTTCACCGATACTTCATATGGAATATTCTGTTCTGCAAACATCTTTTCCAGGATTTCTGCCTGTTTTTGCAGCCTGTAAAATACTGCAATATCCCTGTATTCCTTCCCTTCCTGATGAAGTGTCCAGATCTTGTCTGCCAGATACATTGCTTCCTGAAACGGATCATAATGATTCCTTATCTGAATCTTCTCCCCGCATTCATTACTGCCTTGAATCTTTCCGCCAAATTGAAGGAAACGGTTTGCCGCCTCCAGAATGGATGCATTCGATCGGTAATTAACCGGAAGTGAAAGTTCTTTTGCCTGAAACCTGTTCTTTAACAGGAAAAACATATTCTGAGTTGTCCCGCGGAAACTATAGATCACCTGATTTGGATCTCCTACTGCAAAGATTTTCGTCTCCGGTCCTTTTAATGCTTCCAGAAATTCCAGCTGTGACCGGTCACTGTCCTGTACTTCATCCACAATAATCCATTCTGGCCGAGAATTTTTCCCCATTTTCAGAAGTCTTGTCCCCTCTTCAAGCAAATCGGAAAAGCTCATTTTATTCTCTTTCTTTTTTTCCTTCTTTAAAAGAGGATATAACCGAAACAGTTCATCCTTATAGCGGCTGGTTACTTTTCCGGCCTTATAATTTGGATATTCCTGCTCCAGTCTTTTTTTCAAACGGTTTTTATACTTTACTTTCAGACTATATTCTGCAATCAGACAAAGCGCCAGTTCCTGTTCCTCGTCCGGATCTATAATTTCAAACTCCGAAGTCCATTCTTCCGGTACTATGCTGCTATTTTCCACTGTATGAGCTATTTCTCCATTCTCTGCTTTTGCCTGTAACAGTGTATTTTTCAGCATCCGCATAGCAACACTGTGGAATGTTCCAAAAAACTGCACCTGTTCTTCCGTAAGTCCCGGTTCTTTTTTCTTCAGACGTTCAATAATCTCTCCTGCTGCCTTATTCGTAAATGTCAGCACCACCATCTTCTCAAGCGGAATCTTCTTTTCATAATGCAAATATAAAATTTTCGCGATCAGTACGGTCGTCTTCCCACTTCCTACATTGGCATTTACAATACATGCATCATTTTCATCTGTCACTGCTTCCATCTGATAGGAATTCAACCAATTCCATTCTTCCTTAAAATCCATTCCTGTCACCTAAAATTTATCTTCGTATCGTCGTTTTAACTTGCCTTCTGTCTTTTTCTTTCGCTCCATGTCCTCTTCTGTACGGACAACAATCTCCATATCCTGTGGACATACTGCGTGAAATTTTAATATGTTTTTGATACTTTTCGCATTCTCCGGTATCTTCAGCCAGTCCTCATAAAAGTAACTGTCCACGATCAATATCAGATTATGCTTCTCTATTTCTACTCGTTTTGCGGTCTTCAGAAATGCGCCGCCACTCTCTCCATTCTTAATCACTGTCTCACAGAATTCGTTCCATTTCTCCGGAAGTTTAAAGAATGAATACTGTTTGCGGATACCCGGACGCTCTTCTTCTACCTGCTTTTTCACATATTCCGGAGCTTCCAGCCTTTCCTTCAGGCTTCTAAGTCCCCATAACACCATCTTCTTACTTAATGTATAGTCTCCCACACAGGCCGGACAGCCATCCTCACAGGAACATCCCTTCACCATCTGAATCGCATGGTCGATCACCTCTGGGATCAATTCATAGATTTTCTCTGAATATCCAAGACCACCTTCATACTTATCATAAATGAATAATGACACCACTTCGTGTCCTTCTGATTCTCCGCTGCCAGAATCCACATATCCCTGCACGGTCGCATTATTAGACATTCCTGTATTGATATCATCACGTTCCGTCATCGTCACCATCATCGCTGCGTTCTTTATCGCATTTTGCAGGCCTTCGAAGTGATTATTCAATACAAGTTCTCCTGCCCCATTCGGTAACAGCAGACTTCTGTATACGCGCACCACATCCTCCGGAATATCAATCCATGTACTTTCTGTATCATAATCTTTCTGAAGCGGCTGTGTCAGTGATACATACCCAAGATTCTGATGATTATGAAATTGTAATTTCTTGAACATCGAGATCACTTCGTCTACATTAATATCTCCGAAATGTATCTTCGTTCTTTCCACTGTTTTTTCCTGAAAAGTCTGAAGGATCCGGATGTCTTCGGTTCCTGCCGGGACTGTATAATAATTTCCTTCAAACGACTTCGCTGTTGCTGTCCTGCTTACCAGATCCAGTTTCAGAACCTCATACAATGCACCGTCATGCATATAGACTGCTCCCGGATGTAATTCATGATAGGCCTGCGACTCATCCATCTCTGTAATCTCACGATTCTCATTATCCAGAATTAATTTGAATCTCGTCTTATCCATATTTCTCAGACTGTAATCCCCTGCGGGAAATGCAGGACCCGACCAGGCAAATCTCCCGGCCATACTTTTTACTTCTTCTGCTTTCATCAGAACAGGAATGATCTCACCAAGACTCGGAAACAATGCTGCATCATCCAGACTCAGTGGAAGTTCTGCCGCTGCCGCACGGATATGTGCCAATTCAATCAGCAGATTATCCGGGTCTACGATCGCATTTTCACTTTTTCCTTCAAAAAGCCACCCCGGTTCCACTGCAATGTACTGGTCAAATGGCTGATTTTCAAGAATCAGATAATTCACACAGGTCTGTCCGTTTCTCCCTGCACGGCCACTCTGCTGCCAGAATGATGCCCGCGTCCCAGGATATCCGACGATCACCGTCGTATCCAGGCTTCCGATATCAATTCCAAGTTCCAGTGCATTAGTCGACACCAGTCCGTTCAGTTCCCCGGACATCATCTTCCGCTCAATTTCTTTTCGCTCCAGAGGTGTGTACCCGCCTCTGTATCCGGCAATTTTTCTGCTATCTGCCTGACTTAAGAAACCTGCCGCATCCAACTTGTCTCTTGCCTCTTTCAAAATAACTTCTACCGTTCGTCTGGATTTTCCAAATGCAATAAAATGCCTCTGCTCTTTTACCAGATCCGGAAGCATATCTGCCGCGACCGTAGACGCCGCATACCTTCCATAAACCTTGTCGTTATGCCCTTTGATCTCCGGCGGCTGAATAATTCTATATTCCCTGACCGGTGATGGAGATCCATCCTTCTCAATCAGAGAAAATGCAGTGCCACATACTTTTTTTGCAAGTTCTACCGGATTGGCGATTGTCGCGGAACTGCATAAAAACTGAGGGCTTGAATGATAATACTGGCATATTCTGTACATCCGCCTGAAAATATTCGCAAGATGGGCACCAAATGCGCCCCTGTAACTGTGTAATTCATCGATCACAATATATCTCAGATTTGCAAAGATAAAGTCAAACCCATACTTACTGTGATTCGGAAGAAATGCAGAGTTCAACATTTCCGGATTCGTTAATATAATATTCGCACTCTTTCTGATGCGGCTGCGCTCTGCGGGCATCGTATCTCCGTCATAGACTCCTGCCTGAATCTTCCCTTCTCCGAAATATTCCAGTACCGGCTGCAATGAACCAATATCTTCTGCAGGACAGGAAGAAGAAATGCCAGCGTTTTTCCGCTGGCAGTCGATGTCGTGATCACTGTATTCTCTCCCCGTCCGGCCTTTTCAAACATTTCCGTCTGATGCGTATAAAGAGCATTAATCCCCTGTTTTCTGAGATATTCCTTTATTTCATCATTCATAGTATCCGGAAATTCTGCATAAGAAGCTTTCCTCTCCGGCACAATGCGCATATATGCCGTCATATCTTCGATTGACATCTTTTCATCCTTCTTCATTCTTACTCCTCGTATTCAAACTTACGAATCTCACAATTCTTGATACCGAACCTTGCAAATTCATCATTCGTCATATCACAAAAATAAGACTGTATCGCTCTTGAGATCCCGTTATGTGCAACCAGAAGATATGTCTTCTGATCTGATTCTTTCTTAATATCATCGAGCAGATCATAGATTCGGTGGCAAAGCTTCAGCATCGATTCGCCGCCTTCATAAGAATTAATAAAATTAGCCTTAGCCTTCTGGAATTCCTCTCCATTTCTCGGCGTACCTTCGTATTTTCCAAAGTTTTGTTCTTTTAGGCGCATTTCTTCACGCATCGGGATCCCGGTTACCTCGGATACATGTCTGGCGGTCTCCTTTGCCCTGATCAATGGTGAATACAATATCTCATCAATCTGAATTCCCTGCTCCAGAATTGCCTGCCCCAGTTCTTCTGCCTGCTGATGGCCAAGTTCTGTCAATTCAATATCCGTTGCTCCGCAAATCTTATTCTCTACATTCCAGACTGTCTGTCCGTGTCTTGCAAAATAAAAATGTCCCATTCTGTTCCCTTTCTACTCGCTTTCTCTGCACCGGACATTTACTCCGAAATATCCGGCAATTTATATTTCACATTCTATCATGAACAGATAAATCCTTCAAGCATTTATCCGAACATATGTTTTACTTATCTGTCACCTATATAAGTTCTGCCAGGACCGGCAGTTTCTTTTTATAAATTCTTCCCGAAAATGCAATATGCGGCAGCTCATAAAATGCCACATTCTCCGGACAGACCGGGCGATACAATGGATCCGCTACAATGCCTTTTACATTCTTTGATCTCTGAAGTACCTGTTCCAGTTCTTCTTCTCCACGGACTGCAATATCTCCATCCGCAAGTAATCCTTTCTTCTCCCTTATCGGACAGATTACTCTTACAGATATCTGATATTCCGTCTCGATCGCTACTGCCAGAGATTCCATGATCACCGGTTCTCCGATTAATATAATCTGGTTTTCTGAACTTTTTTCCGATTTGTTTCCTGTCAGGCTGATGCGCCTTCCCTTTTCGAGATATGCTACCTGCTTTTTTTCTTCTATTGCATTCAAAAGACTCTTCATAAATCCCCGGATCGGTGTCCCGATCACATAAGGTATCCCGAACCTCTCCTGTAATACTTTGGCCGCCCAAAGTCCCACAGAAGATACCACCAGATTAACCTCCGCTTCCGGTGCACGTCCGAGATCTTCCAGTGTATCTCCCATAGCCCAGGTCGACAATACCTTCCATCCCGTCTCTTCTACATTTCTTTTTAAAGCATCTACATGCTCCTGCGGCCCGAAATCTAAAGGTGTTACTCCCAGAAGATTCACACTTTTTGACGTCACTTCTTTCTTTCCTTTGATACGTTTTGCAATCTCTGCAAGAGCCAGACCGGCACCATATACATAATCATGCATTCCATTTGTCGGAATCGAAAATGCCGGGATTCCGAGATCTTGTTCCAGCATCCTGGCGATTGCCGGAAAATCCGTTCCATTCATATATGGGATCGGTGATCCTGCAAGTGCGATGAATTTCGGCTTTAATTCTTCTGCAGCCAGTTCAATATCACAGATCATCTTCTCATCATTCCCCATGACAGCATCGATCTCCGTCAGCCCTGAGATGTAGATCATACTGTCCTGCTCATACCATCTTATCTCATCATGTGTATTATAAGTAGAATTACAACCGGACGGATCATGCATCACTGTCATCCCGCCCAATTCATACAGGGCAGAGCAGACACCGGATACGTCAGCTGTGTAAATCGGTATAATTCTGTAACTCTGTCTCATATGCAGCTTTCGCACCCCCATCCTTTCCGAATGATCAGATCTTCTGGATCTTTTTCTTCCTGCCAGGCTTCTGTCATCAATTCTGCCGTTCTGCGGATTCCGTCAAATCCATACAGTCCTGCACCTTCCACTAGATTGACAAAATGCCTGGTCCCTGTAAACCACGCTACTTTCTGCCCGATTGCCAATACATCTGATTCGTTTCTTGGCTTCATACGCATCTCCGGACGAATCGTTGGTTCATATTCCAGTTCAGGATATTGTTCCTTTAGCCACTCAAATGTGTCTTTTTCTTCCGGATTAACCGCGTCCAGATAGATTCTGGTCACAGAAAAACCATGTGTCAGTAACAGCTTTGCCAGTTCCAGCGGTCTTGGATGAAAGGTGTGATCGATCATAATGGGTACATCTCCGACCACTTTTCTGGCTTGTTCTAAAGCAGATTCACACAGTGCAATCTCTCTTTTTGTAATTCTTTCCAGTGATTTCTCCATGTGCATATCTGTATCTTCTATACCCTCAACCTCTTCCACATTTTCTCCAACCGCCTGCTCCAACGTCTTCCACTGCCTGATAATCTCATCATAATCAAAGCTTCCCGGAAGATATAACGCTTTCTTCCTAAGTCGTTCTGCCTGACATTCCAGACCATATTTTCCAGGCGGATAGCACGCTATGAATATTTTACTGTCTGCAAGCTCTTGATAGGACTTCCATGAATTACACTCTGGCAATTCTTTTACTTCTATATGCTTCCATTTTAACAAACGCCTGATATCACTGGTCTCATCCAGCGCAAAATCACTGCCAAGAATCGTCACTGCTTTCGGATTTTCTTCTCTCACCTTAAGTCCGTCATATATTGCCTTTCGAAGTTTCTGATCCGGCGTCAGCCCGTGCTTTTGCATGATTGGATCCATATAACAGCGGACGAAGAAAATATCCGGGAATCTGTCTTCCAGTTCTTCATACACCCGTTCCAGATCACATCCCAGAAAATGATGCAGACACACGGTAAATAACAGTACTGCTTTCGGATGATCTTTTCGTTTTCTTAATACATCTGTAACGCCTTCGATCGTCACATCTTCCAGATTGCCGTTCAGAAGATCCTCTTCTTCCACGATCACAAAGGAAAATCTGTCTGCCGCATTCATCTCGGCTGCTGTCAGAACGACTCCCCGCATACAGTTATCTGCACAGACATAGATCTGTATGGATTCCGGAAGAAGCATTCCTGTATGGACAATATTCCAGTTTCCATGTGCCGGGGAATTGAATTCCAGTCCGGTTGATTCTCCGGCTTTCTTTAACATTTCAATCCCTCCCCAGGTCTTTTATCGGCAGTATACTTTTCATCGGCTTTTTCACAGGCTGATCCTTCTGGTCGTTTTGACAACTCATAGATTGCTTCCGCAAGTTTTCTGTATTCCTCAGCCATCTCACTGTCTGGAAAGCATTCCATAACCGTCTCTTTCTTTTCTTCTGCTTCTGTCACAAGTCCGTTGTGGGACAATGTTCCGACTACCTGTGTCTGAAAATCATCTGCCAGCTCATTTACCTTTTCTTCTTCTCTCGCTACATTCCTGCGATTCAGAATAATCCCACCAAGAGAAGCATATCCACGATTCTTAAAGTTCTCTACCGCCATCGCAATATTGGCTCCTGCATGGATCGCCATATTTTCTCCTGAAGTAATAATAAAAACTTTATCCGCATATCCTTTCCGCATCGGCATAGAAAATCCACCGCATACAACATCTCCGAGTACATCATAAAGTACAACATCCGGCTGATATACTTCATATGCTCCCGTCTCTTTTAATTTTTCCAATGCCGTGATAATTCCTCTTCCTGCACATCCAAGTCCCGGTGTCGGACCACCTGCCTCTACACAGATCACACCCTGATATCCGGTCCGCACCATATCTTCCAATTTCAGATCCTGCTTTTTCTCCCGGAAAAGATCCAGTACCGTCGGTACTGTTTCCCCGTGTCTTAATGCGATCGTTGAATCGGCTTTCGGATCGCAGCCGATCTGCATCACTTTCAGGCCTTTTTCTGCCAGTGCCACGGCAACGTTCGATACCGTCGTTGATTTACCGATCCCGCCTTTTCCATATACTGCAATCTTAATCATATTATTCTTGCTCTCCTGCTCTCATAAATAATATCCGAATGTTCTATTCTCCTGCTTTCGTAATAATATTCGAATATGCCGTCTTCGTGGATACCCCGTTCAGGCGCCCGATCTTACCGGATAATGTACTGATCATATCCTGCGGTGCATCGATCGCAATGCTGATGATGTTAATCCCTTTCTCCCGGTACGGAATTCCCATTCTTCCGATAATAAATTGCCCTGCCTCGTGAAGCAGATGATTCAACGTCTCGATCGCTTCCGGATTCTCCACAATAATCGAAATAACTGCCACTCTTGTATCCATAGATTTCCTCACTTTTTCATGCTTTGTGTCTGCTTTGTCTTCCATGCTTAACAGATACGCGGCAGTAATTCCCCTCCCGGCTGCGGAAGTAATGCCTGCGTTCCAATCTCCGTCAACATCACAACTTTTCCAGGCTGTTCTTCGGTCACTTCACCGATAATTGCCGCATTTTTAGAATATGGACATACTTTCAATGCATCCACGATCGTCTGTGCCTGTTCTTTCGGCGCCATGATCACAAGCCGTCCCTCACATGCAAGATAGAGCGGCTCCAGTCCAAGCATTCCACATACGCCGCGTACCTCCGGTGCAACCGGAATCTTCGAAGCATCCAGACGAATGCCTACCTGGCTCTGTCCTGCAATCTCATACAGCACAGTTCCGACTCCTCCTCTGGTCGCATCACGGATCACATGCAGTTCATGCGTTGCATCCATCACTGCTTTTACATTCCCCCAGAGTGGTGCACAGTCACTCGTCACATCCGCATCGATTCCAAAATCTTCTCTCGCAAGAAGGATCGTGCATCCGTGTCTTCCTATATCTCCTGTCACAATGATCGCATCGCCCGGTTTTGCAAGATTTCCCGCAACTTCGACTCCATCCGTGATCTCACCGATACCTGTTGTCGTGATAAAGACTCCGTCCACCTGCCCTTTTCCAGCAACCTTGGTATCTCCCGATACGATCCGGACTCCGGCTTCTTTCGCCGTCTTCTCCATTGCTTCTGCAATCTCTTCCAGTTTTTCCATCGGAAATCCCTCTTCGATCACAAATGCACAGGTCAGGTATAATGGTTTTGCTCCCATACATGAAAGATCATTGACCGTACCGCAAATGGAAAGCTTTCCGATATTTCCTCCCGGATAGAATGCCGGTGATACGATAAATCCATCCGTAGATACTGCCATCTTACCGGCCGGAGGTGCCAGGACGGCTGCATCATCCGCAGTCAGATCCGGATTATCAAAATGTGCTTTAAAGATCATATCGATCAGCTCTGACGTCTGGTGTCCTCCCGCACCATGTGCCATCGTCACAGTTTTCCCCACTAATTTCGCTTTTCTTGCTTCGTTATCCACATACTCGTTCATTTTGTCCACTTCCTTGCTATTTTCCGTCTGTTTTTCTTATTCTCTTCCATACATATAATATGCTGAACAGGCTCCCTCACCGGATACCATACATGCACCTACCGGATGCTGCGGTGTACAGACCTTTCCAAATACTTTACAGTCGGATGGTTTACATTTTCCCTGTAATACATCCCCGCATCTGCAGGCCGGATTCGCCCTTCCTTCCATCTTCGGAACCTGATATTTCTTTCTGGCATCATACATACCCCATTCATCACGTAAACGAAGTCCTGATCCCGGTATGATTCCGAGTCCTCTCCATTCACTGTCACATGCTTCCATCAGCGTATCCACCAGTCTCTGCGCTTCCTTACTGCCTTCTTCTGTCAC
>ENA-ORLY01002932-ORLY01002932.1-human-gut-metagenome-genome-assembly--contig:-NODE-2932-length-14926-cov-3.894740_pt1 | contig 14926 bp, 26 predicted proteins | sample MGYA00243071_ERZ508832 | MGnify/ENA primary metagenome ERZ508832 (study PRJEB26277, sample SAMN04329777) | human gut metagenome | biome: human-associated habitat | host: Homo sapiens | place: USA...
AGAGAAAAAGGTAAGCAAAGTAACCAGTGGTAGGGTTAGAACTAAGAAGAAATCTGAGATTGCGAAGATGAAAGATTCTATCATATCCCCAGAAGCCAGTGGAATGCAGTCTTATATTTTTGGAAGTGTGCTTATACCAGCTGTAAAGAAATTAATGTCAGATATTGTAAAAGATGGTATTGACATTCTTCTGTATGGCGACACACGGAGATCAAGTAGAGACCGTGACGACAGAGACAGGTATTCTAATGGAGCAACATACGTATCTTATAGAAGTTATTCTGATAGAGACCGTGACGACAGAGAGCGGAGACGGGAATCAAGATATGCGTATGACTATAAAGAATTAATATTTGATAATCGGTCAGATGCTAAAGAAGTTTTAGACACTCTACTTGATATTCTCGATACCTATGATTCAGTAAGTGTCGGGGATTTATATGATGCAGTAGGCATGAGTCACAATTACACGGACAACGATTATGGCTGGACTAATTTAAGTTCAGCAGAAGTTGTTTGTATCAGAGGTGATTACATGCTCAGATTGCCAAAGGCTAAGCCTTTAAGATAGGAGGAACTATGAAGAAATCATTAGGATATTATTTAGGAAATGCTTTTGCAGCTGTTATAGCAATATGTGTAATGGTGCTTATCATGGCTCTTACATATAAGCTTGTTATGTGGATTTTATAGGAGGTTTATATTATGGCATACGTTAAAGAAAATAATACGAATAGTAGCAATTCAATAAGTAGAGATGGAATCCTAAGCAAGGCTAAGTCAATCATTAATGGTGAGCGTCAGGGAACATATGGCGATGCTGAAGATAGTTTTCAGACAATTGCAGATATGTGGAGTGCATATCTGAAGACAGAGATATTATCTGAAGATGTTGCCAATATGATGATTCTTATGAAAGTTGCTAGGAATTCTAGCGGTGTTTATAAAGATGATAATTGGATTGATATTTGCGGTTATGCAGCATTAGGTGGAGAAATCCAGGCTATTAAAAACACAAATAATATTCAGTTTGCAGATAATACAATAATACGCGATTGTTCGAAAGGAGATAAATAATGTTTAATTTTAATAATGTAGCAAACAAGGCTTCAAGAATGTTAAATAAGGTAGGATTTCAGGTAAAGAAATATAGTCCTGAGATTCTTATATGTGCTGGTGTGATTGGTGTAGGTGCAAGTGGTGTAATGGCTTGCAGAGCAACAACAAAGCTAAGTGATATCATCGATAAGGCTAACGACGACATCATCAAGACTGATGAGGTTATAGCTAATCCTGATATGTTACCAGAGGGGTCAGAAGAGTATACAGAAGAAGATGCTGCTAAGGATAAAGTGATAATCAGAGCGCATATGGTAATGGATATTGTAAAGCTGTATGCACCATCAGTTATATTAGGTGGATTATCACTCACAGCAATTCTTACATCTAACAATATTCTCAGGAAGAGAAATATTGCACTTGCAGCTGCTTATGCTTCAACTAACAAGACGCTTAAGGAATACAGACAGAGAGTTGTTGAGCGTTTTGGAGAAGATGTTGACAAACAGCTTAGATTCAACACAAAGCAGGAAGAAATTGAAACATCTGTTATCGATGAGAAGACTGGAAAAGAGAAAAAAGTTAAGAAGACTATAGAAGTGTTTGACCCTAACACTCTTGGTGATTTTGCAGTTATATTCGATGAGTCTAATGTTAACTGGAGTAAGACACCTGGTGCTAATAAATTGTTCCTTACAAAACAACAGAGATACTTGAATGAAAAATTCAAAGCTCAGGGATATATGTTTGTAAACGAGGTTAATGCCGCACTTGGATTTCCGTTAACAGCTGCTGGACAGATTGCAGGTTGGATTTATGATAAGAAGAATCCTATAGGGGACAATTGTATTGACTTTGGATTATACAATTTAGACAACCCTAGAGCCACAGATTTTGTTAATGGATATGAGCGAAGCATCATAATTGATTATAATTGCGACGGAAATATTATGAAATATTTTGGTTCCAGGATTAGATAGCATTGGCTCGGGTAATATATACCGAGATATGTTTGATTACCCTTGGTTATTCGGTTACTAATCGAGCCAAGGGTATTTTTACGAAGGGAGTATTATGCAAATTAAGAACCAACTAGCTGCTATCGGAATGGTGTTTGTAATTGGTGTATCTTCATTAATTTCTATTCATATGAAGAAGCCGGTTACGAACGAAATATTCAAAGCAAGTGTTTCAAGTGAAATTGTTGTTCCAATGCAGTATAAAGTCGACGATACTGCTGAAGAAGATTTATATTTTGATGAATTAATTGAAGATGAAACCATTGAAATAGCAGAAATAGAAGAGTCTGTGATTGAGCAGAACTTCGTAATGTCAGATGACGAGATTGAATTGCTAACATTGGTTACTATGGCAGAAGCGGAAGGCGAAAGCGAATACGGTCAAAGATTGGTTATTGATACTATTCTGAATCGTATTGACTGTGAGCGTTTTGACAACTCGTTAAGTGAGGTTATATACGCTCCAGGTCAGTTTTCTTCGGTGCATAACGGACGAATAAACAGATGTTATGTTAAGGAAGATATTTACCAGCTAGTGATTGATGAGTTACTCAATCGAACAAATGACGAAGTTTTATATTTCACAGCAGGGCATTACAGTGAATATGGTACACCTCTGTTTTGTGAAGGAAATCATTATTTTTCAAAATAAGGAGAATTTACTATGAATAAGATTGATATGATATTTTCATTTATTCTTGGTGCCGCAGCAGGTTCTGTAGTCACCTGGGAAGTTGTAAAGTATAAATTTGATTTGGGTCCATACGAAGATATTATTGAAGAATGCAGTTCTGAAAACAGTGAACTGACTAGCGTAGAAGGCATCGAAGGTGTAAAAAAAAACGCTAAAAATATAATAAAAACACAGGAGTATGTGGCTTATAACAAGAGCGAAGAAAAGGAGGACAATGAAAGTATGAATAACACCGGACCATATGTAATCACACCGGACGAATATGATTGCTCTGAATATGAGCCAACAACTCTTAACTATTATTCAGATGGCGTTCTTACAGATATCTACGATAATAAGATTGATGACATTGATGAGATGGTTGGTCTTGAATCTTTAGAACATTTCGGTGAGTATGAAGACGATACCGTATATGTCAGAGATGATAGTAAAAAAGTTGATTATGAAATTCTTCGAAATTCAGAAGAATATTATGATTTATATCCAGATGAGAGGAACAATTGATGAATATAGATGAAACAAATGACGAATACTTTGCATGGCTGAGCGATAAGGTTTGCAAAGATAGATTTTCCAAGGATGTTTCATATTCTGAGTTATTACGTGCATTGCATAAAACAGAATTTAGATGGAAGATGCGTAATGATGCTAATCGTGCGTCTGATGGTCTTATGCTTCGTCGTAGATTTGCAACATTCATGGGATTTGAAGAGGATTATTTCTTACCATATATAACAGGACCATGTACTGTATTGGAGATGATGATTGCACTTGCAATCCGATGTGAAGTAAGTATTATGGACAACCCAAAAGTTGGTGATAGAACTGCGCAGTGGTTTTGGGAAATGATAAACAACATGGAACTTGGCGGCATGTATAATAATAACTTTGACAAGCGATATGTAAATGATGTCATTGATAGATTCATTGATAGGGAATACTCACCAAATGGTAAAGGTGGATTGTTTTATATTAGGGATTGTAAATGTGATTTAGCAATGGTTGAGATATGGGACCAGATGTGTTGGTATCTTGACGGCATATCTTAGAAAGGAGGACTTGAAATGTAATGCTTGATTTTTTAAAAATATCTGCTCGCAGCAAAAAGCAGGGCGTTACAGAGATATATCCTCGATTCATTATTAATAACAGAAGCACAGACCTCATGATACGAGGTGGAGATTTTTATGCAGTCTGGATTGAAGAGTCTGGTTTGTGGTCTACAGATGAACAGGATGTAATTCAAATGATAGACCATGAACTGGATAAATTCGCTGATGAGTATAAGCAACATTCCATGGGCGAAAGTGTTTATATTCTTCATATGTGGGACAGCGAAACTGGCGTGATAGATTCTTGGCACAAATATTGTCAAAAGCAGATGAGAGATAATTTTCATCCATTAGATGAAACGCTTATATTTGCAAACACTAAGACAACTAAGAAAGATTATGCTAGTAAGCGATTGGAGTATCCTTTGGAGAAAGGTGACACATCAGCATGGAATAAGCTCATTTCAACTTTATATTCTCCAGAAGAAAGGCATAAGATTGAATGGGCTATAGGAGCAGTAATAACTGGGGACTCTAAATGGATTCAGAAATTTATGGTATTCTATGGAGCTGCTGGAACGGGTAAATCAACAATTCTTAACGTTATACAGGAATTATTTAAAGGATATTATTCGGTCTTTGATGCTAAGGCATTAGGCTCATCCAGCAATGTATTTGCTTTGGAGGCATTCAAGACAAATCCTTTAGTGGCTATCCAGCATGATGGTGATTTATCTCATATCGAGGATAACACTAGGTTAAATAGTCTTGTATCTCACGAGCTTATGACTGTAAATGAAAAGTTCAAGTCAACATATTCTAATAGATTTAATGCTTTCTTATTTATGGGTACAAATAAACCTGTAAAGATTACGGATGGCAAATCTGGTCTTATTCGAAGACTTATCGATGTAACTCCATCAGGGAATAAATTGAATAGTAGAGAATATAAACAGGTTGTTAAGCAGATTGGTTTTGAATTAGGCGCTATAGCTTATCATTGCAAAACCGTTTATGAAGAAGAACCAGATGCTTATGACAGCTATATCCCAATTGATATGATGGGGGCATCAAATGACTTTTATAACTTTGTTATGGATTCATATTTTGTATTTTCTAGGGATGATGAGACAACTTTGAAAGCTTCTTGGGAAATGTACAAGGTATATTGCGATGACGCAAAAGTACCTTACCCGTATTCACAAAGAATATTTAAAGAAGAGTTGAAGAATTATTTCAAGGAATATGAAGAGGAACCTGATAGCAAGGGTCGTATCAAAAATATCTATAGAAAGTTTAAGAAAGAGATATTTGAATCTGAAAAAAAGTCGGAGGGTAAAAATGAGAATGTCAATTCAGAATCATGGCTCGTCATTGAAGAATCTACAGGCAACACAACTTTCAGCAAAGAATGCTGTAGGTGTCCAGCTCAATATGCCACAGACAATGAGACTCCAACCATGCCATGGGATAAAGTCACAACAAAACTCAGTGATATTGACGAATCGAGACTTCATTATGTCAAGGTTCATGAAAATCACATAGTTATTGATTTTGATATCAAGGATGAGAAAGGAGAAAAATCATTTGAAAAGAATTTGGCAGAGGCTAGTAAATGGCCTCCTACATACGCTGAAATCAGTAAAGGAGGCGCTGGGATACATCTTCATTATATTTATACTGGAGATGTTACTAAGCTTAGTCGAATATTTGCAGATGAAATAGAAATTAAGGTATTTACTGGAAAATCTTCATTGCGAAGGAAACTGACTAAATGCAATAACTTACCAATTGCAACTATCAGTTCTGGTTTACCTTTAAAGGAGGAAAAGAAAATGGTAAGTGGAGAGGTGATTAAATCTGAGCGAAGTTTACGAGAATTGATAAAGCGTAACTTACTCAAGGAGATTCATCCAGGCACAAAGCCTAGTATGGATTTCATAGTAAAAATTCTGGATGATGCATATTCTAGCGGACTTAAATATGATGTATCTGATATGAAAAATGCAATAATTGGATTTGCGGCGCAAAGTTCAAATCATTCGGATTATTGCTTAAAACTGGTTGACCAGATTAAATGGAAATCAGAAGATATGGACAGTTCAAATGATGCAGATTCAGGTGAACTTATATTTTATGATATCGAAGTATTCCCTAATTTGTTTCTTGTCAATTGGAAAATACAGGGAGAAGGACGATCAGTTATACGAATGATTAATCCTAGTCCATCAGATATTGAAGAATTAACCAGATTCAAACTAGTCGGATTCAATTGTAGAAGGTATGATAATCATTTGATATATGCACGAATGATGGGGTATACAAATGAGCAATTATACGATTTATCGCAGAGAATTATATCTGGTGATAGAAACGCATTCTTTGGTGCAGCATATAATTTGAGTTATACTGATGTATATGATTTTGCATCTGCCGGAAATAAAAAGAGTTTAAAGAAGCTTGAAATTGAGATGGGAATACACCATCAGGAATTAGGTTTACCATGGGATAAGCCAGTTCCTAAAGAAATGTGGGTAAAGGTCGCTGAGTATTGTGATAATGATGTTATCGCTACTGAGGCGGCCTTTAATTATTTATCGGCAGACTGGACGGCAAGACAGATTCTAGCCGATTTAGCAGATATGACTGTTAATGATACGACAAACACATTAACAACCAAAATCATATTTGGTAATAATAAAAAACCTCAGAATGAATTTCATTATCGAGATTTATCAAAGCCAGTTCCACCAGAAGATATTGATGAGGAGACATATCAATTCTTAGCTAGGTCTTGTCCTAAGATGATGGAAAAAACTCATGGCGATGCTGGAAGTTTATTACCATATTTCCCAGGTTATAAATTTGAAAATGGTAAGTCTACTTACCGTGGAGAAGATGTTGGTGAAGGTGGATTCGCTCAGGGTGTTCCTGGTATGTATGGTAATGTCGCATTGTTAGATATTGCCTCTATGCACCCACATAGTGTTATTGCTGAATGCTTGTTTGGTGTTAGATATACAAAGGCATTTCAGGATATTGTTGAGGGTCGAGTTAGTATTAAACATAAGGCATGGGATGAAGTAAATCACATGCTAGACGGAAAGCTTACACCTTATATTCAGAAGGTTATTGATGGTGAGATGTCTGCTAAACAGTTAGCTAATGCACTTAAGACAGCCATTAATTCAGTTTATGGTCTGACATCGGCAAACTTTGATAATCCATTTAGAGATATCCGTAATAAGGATAATATTGTTGCCAAGCGAGGAGCTCTGTTCATGATCGACCTTAAGAACGAGGTTCTGAAACGAGGATTCCAAGTTGCGCATATTAAAACAGATTCAATTAAGATTCCAGATGCTACGCCAGAGATTATTAAGTTTGTTATGGACTTTGGTGAACGATATGGATATACATTCGAGCATGAGGCTACGTATGACAGAATGTGTCTTGTTAACGATGCCGTTTATATTGCTAAGTATAAGGATGCAGACGACTGTAAAAAGATGTATGGTTATATCCCGGGTGATAACGAAGAACACAGTAATCAGTGGACTGCTACTGGAACACAGTTTGCAGTTCCATATTTGTTCAAGACATTATTTTCACATGAGAAAATCGAATTTGTAGATATGTGTGAGACATTCTCGGTATCTAAGGGTGACTTATATTTGGATATGAATGAAGGATTGACAGATGTAAGTGGCTTAGAAAAAGAATTGGACAAGCTTGAATCTTCCTATAAGAAGGGGAAGATATCAGATACAACTTTTGAGCCACAGGCCACAGAACTTGTAGAGAAAATAAAAGCTGGTCATGACTTGCATTTTGTTGGTCGAGTTGGACAGTTTACTCCTATAAAAAGAGGGTGCGGCGGCGGAGTATTATATCGTGTTAACGATGGTAAGAATTATGCAGCATCTGGCTCGACAGGTTTTAGATGGCTTGAATCAGAATCGGTGAAAGCGGCTAACATGTATGATGATATTGACCGTTCATTCTATCAGCGATTAATAGATGATGCAGTTGATACAATATCAAAGTATGGAGATTTTGAATGGTTCGTTTCGGACGACCCTTATATTTGTAAAGTGACTCCAGGGTTTATGAATATACCAGAAGATGCTGACGAAGACGAAGGGATGCCATTTAATTGATGTTCGTTTGAAAAACATGGCATGTTATGGATAAACATATCAAATCTAAGGAGGATTTATATTATGAACATGTTAACATTGAATAGCAAACAGATTGGAAAAGTTGTATTTAAAGCAACTGTTGGCTACTACATAGGTAAAAACATTGCGTTATTTGCTAACAGTATAATCAATAAGTTAGTAATAGAACCAAGTTTTACTACATTAGCTAATAATGGTAATAAAACAGCTAAGAAGTTCTGTGATTCAGCTAATATTGCTTATAATAAAACAGCAACAGAAAATCCTAATGATATTAAAATGGGATTTCATATGTAATTTAAAAAGGCTCAGTGCAAAATGCATTGGGTCTTTTATTTTTATTAATTATATTTTAAGGAGATTTAGACTATGGAATTAAAGATTTTAAAAAACGGAAACTTACAGATTGACGACGCAAGAATCATATTTAGAAACTTTAGAGGCGAGGCATCTAAGTACAATAATGCCGGAGACAGAAACTTTAGTTTGGTTATACCTGATCAGGAACTTGCAGATATGCTGACCAACGATACAAATTCATACGGAGTAGGTTGGAATATTAAAGTTAAGGATTCACTTGACCCAGAAGATACACCTCGTATGCATATGAAAGTTAAGGTAAAGTTTTCAAGAAAAGGACCTAACATCTATTTGGTTACTGGTGGACACCGTAAGCTTCTTACAGAAGATAATGTTGGATATCTTGATGATATAAATATAGCTTCTGTGAGAATGGATATAAGACCATATGATGATGTAGTTAATGGTAAGCCGTTCAGAGCTGCATATCTTGCATCCATGGAAGTAACCCAGGATTTAGATAGATTCGCTGCTGAGTATGAAAGAGAAGACGAAGCTGAAGAAGATGAATAATATTTTACAGAGCCTTAGTTTATCCTGAGGCTCTTTTTTAACGGAGCTTTTGAGTATCATTACAAATTATTTTGTAAAAGGTGGAACATGGAATTTATATGTAGATAAGGTCGATTCTTACGCAACTGTAAATGTTGGATTTTCTCATAATGATAATGATGAAGACGAGACACAGTTTGATATTTCTTATCCAAATATCGGTGAGTTAAATACACTGTTTAACAACTTCGTTGCTGAGAATAACTTTGAAAACGTGAAGATATTATATGTGAATGTTATAAAAACAGCACATACAATATATGGATTGGAGGAAGCAGATGAGTAATAAGTTAAAGGTTCAGAGATTAGATGATGGACTGATTGTCGGTTATAGTCGCAAAGACCCGTTTTCACCTCCTGTTATGGTTGTTGGAAGAACAAGGATGAATGATACGACAGTTATAATAAACGCTTTCGAAGGTAAGGAAGCTGAAGAGTTATATAAGAAGCTGACTACTGTCGAAAAAAAAGATGATGCTAATGGCTAATTCATTTTTAAGAGATTATCAGATGGATGCTGTAAAAAAAATGAGAACTGGATGCATACTTAACGGCGGGACAGGCTCAGGCAAGTCCCGTACCGGTTTATATTACTATTTTAAAGAGCAGGGCGGTTGTCTTGAAAATCAGGAAACGATTTATATGAAAAATCCAAAAGACTTATATATCATAACCACGGCTAAGAAGAGAGATTCATTGGAGTGGGAAGGCGAACTTGCCAACTTCTGTATGTCCAGTAATCCAAAGAATAATAAATTATATTCTAATAAAATTGTAGTTGACTCGTGGAATAATATAAAGAAGTATGCTGATACAACAGATGCTTTCTTTATATTTGACGAGGACAAGGTTACTGGTTCTGGAGTATGGGTTAATGCGTTCTTAAAGATATCTAAACATAACGATTGGATTATATTGTCGGCAACTCCAGGAGATACATGGAGCGATTATATTCCAGTATTTATAGCCAATAGGTTCTACAAGAATGTAACGGAGTTTAGAGAGCGGCACATCATATATTCAAGATATACCAAATGGCCTCAAGTTGACAGATACATCGATATGAATAGATTGATTAGGCTAAGAGACAGAATTCTTATAGATATGGATTTCGAGAGAAGTACCGTACCGCACCATCAAGACATTCATGTCTCGTATGATATATCTAAGTATAAAGAGATACTTAAAACAAGATGGGACCCATATAAAAAAGAACCTATTGAGCAAGCGGCGGGGCTTTGCTATGTTCTGAGGCGGCTGGTTAACGAAGACGAATCAAGAGTTGTAGCTCTACTTGAATTGCTGGATAAAACTGATAAGGCAATTATATTCTACAATTTTGATTATGAACGGGATATATTACTTCATACTATGGCTGATTTGAATGAAACATTTGATAATTATGACGACATTTATGAGGTTACTGAATGGAGTGGACATGCTCATCAGCCAGTTCCAACTTCAAAGAGATGGATATATTTGGTACAGTATACGGCTGGTTGTGAAGGCTGGAATTGTATTACTACTGACACAATTATATTTTACTCGCAAAATTACAGCTATAAAGTTATGGAACAAGCGTGCGGTCGAATAGACCGAATGAATACACCATTTATTAATCTATATTATTATCATTTGAAAAGCCGAGCTGGTATTGATTTAGCCATAACTAAGGCACTTAATGAAAAGAAAAAATTTAATGAACGGAAGTTTACTAAATGGGATAGGTAGGTGAGATGATATTGATACTATTTGGAATAATTGTGGTCTTGGTGGTTGGAACAGTACTCAATATTATATTTGCAGTTAACGAACCAGACGATGATATTCGCGATGAGAACGACTCCTTTAATGAAAATAAAACAAAGGGGTGATTTATATGTGCGAGTATGAAATTATATTTTGTAAGGCGTTACATGAGAAATTAAAAGAAAAAGTAAAAGGCGGACTCTGGGTAAGGGTTGAAAATGACGATTGTTTATGGATTGATATTGTTCAGCGAGAACTTAATACAATAACACATATACAAATTGGCAATCCTTTTTCAGAATTAATTGTTAAAGGCTTTTCTGTTGATGAGGCATGTGAGGAGGTTATAAAACAGTACAGACAGATAATATTAAGCCGTTGTTTTAAGTAACATTTCTAAGAGGTTTGGCCATATAGACTGAGCCTCTTATATTTTTTTGGAGGTGAAAAAATATGGGTTCATGTGGGGCTGACAATCCAATACCTAAAGTAGAATCATTGTCACAATGTAAAAAACGATGTAAAGCCGTAGCTAAAGATTTGGGATACGGTTATGACGTTGTGGATGCCATTAAACAAGCTAAGAGTAATGATGAGATTGACCGAATAATGGTTGATGCTAGAAGGAGACAGGAATGATAAGTAAACAAGATAGAGAAGTTCGTTTTGATAAATATTGTGAGCTGTGTAAGTACAATGAGTTAGATGATATTAAAGACCCTTGTAATGCCTGCTTAGATGCACCATTTAACGAGTACTCACACAAACCAATATGTTTTGAAGAGGAAAAATAATAGTTCGTGTAATTTACAAGTACTATTATGAAAGGAGTGTGATATTTATGAAACAGGGCGTCAAATTAGCGATTGTTGGTATTGCTGGGTATTTCATAGGTTATTATAAATTTAAGTATAAATTTGTGAAAACCATAGCAAACGAATACATTGATAGTCAATTAAAAAATGATGACACTGACGAGACAGAGTCCTAACAAGGGCTCTTTCTTTTTTTTACACATTTTAAGGAGGATTTATATTATGGACGCAAAATTTGAATTGGGTTTTCTTGTTATGACTAGAGAGGTGGCACTTAGACGAGAGAACAAAGACTTTGATAAATTTGTCAATGATTCTATTGCTAGATACGCTCAATGTGATTGGGGTGATACCTGCGATGAGGATAAGATGACTAACGATTATGCTGTTAAGAACAACGACAGAATTCTTGCAGTGTATAAGTATAACGATACTACTACAATTTGGATAATTACGGAATGGGATAGAAGCGTTACGACTGTTCTATTTCCGAGCGAATATTAGGAGGTGCTTATGAATAATACAACAAAAATAAGAATACTAGCGTATGCCTCAGAACCAGATAAAGATACAGATTACAACGGAGATATTGTTGAATTTGAAGGTAAGAGATATTTTGTAAGTTTAGCAGAGGAACGAGTAGAGTTTCTTGGAATTATAAAGGAGGATTAATATTATGAACTATTTAGATACAGATAGGAACATAAAGCTGCCGACACCTAAGTGGTATACACCGTATATTATAGGGCATCCAATGATTAAACTTGGAGAATTCTGTAGGACGCATGGGATTGCTATAGAGAGTGAATATAGCACATACCCAGATGTTACCACATTTTATTTTCGCAGAGATAGTATGCTTGGTAAAGCTGCGGTTAGTTATCGTATTCCATGCAACGGAATAAATGAATATTATGATACATCGCATATCGAAGACATGATCATTAAACAAATCAGAGACGTTTTTGATATTAAGGAGGAATTACAATATATGACAACACCAATAAATAGTGAAAGATATAAAGCAATTATGAATGCTCGTTATGGAATATGTAATAATAAACCAGAAATCAAGAATGTTATATTTTCAGGTCCATGCACAATTGTTCTGTGGTCAGATGGAGATAAGACAATCGTCAGATGCGGAGAAGATGACACGTTTGATAAAGAAAAAGGACTTGCTATGGCCATTTCTAAGAAAATGTTAGGAACTAACAGTTCAAAGTCTAGTTATTATGATGTTTTTAAAAAATTTATTCAGGAGGCATAATTATGGGAACTTTTGGAGACACATCAGATATTATAAGCAGTACAGTTGATAAAATTATAACCACTGTGAATGAGACACAAGATGCATTTATATTTTCAACGCTGAGTAGTTATGCTGCTGAACAGTATAATATTACAGTTGAAAAAGAAGAATTAGTACGTGCCATTCAGTTAATTCGAATGAGCAGAGAATATGGTCCTAGTATTGGTGAGCGTTGGGCAACTGCCACTCAGAATGCGGCAGAATTAGATCGTGCTTATAAAAAAGGACTTCAAGATGGCATACAGGAAGCACGTAAGAGATTAGAAAATACATTTAAGGAGGAAAAAAATGATTTCAGAGATTAATAATTGTGAGCTGATGGATGTAAAAATCAATAAATCAGATAATAGATATGTTTTGTGTCTTACATATAAATACCATGATGAATATGGTAATACACATGAAAGAGTAATCAATAATGTTCCATTACCACTTTATAATCATGTAGATAATATAACAATTAATGAAACGCAAGCATCTGAGCCGTTTCTTTATTTTTGCATGCACAAGACAATCAATGTCGGATTTGGCGAACAGGATGTAAGACCTGATTTTACGTATATAGACCGTATAGTGGAATATGCAACAAAAGAAATGACAATCGAAGAAATTGAAAATAAACTCGGTCATAAGGTTAAGATTGTTAATAAAAAATAAACATTTTTAAGGGCTTTAGAGAAATCTAAGGCTCTTTTTTATTTAGGAGGATTTATATTATGGATGAAAAATTTCAAAAGGCTAAAGAAATATTGAATAGCATGACTAATGCAATTTACAAACAATATTTCGAAAAGAGAGGTAAAAAGAAATGATAGTGCTGTTAATTGATTTGTATTTAATAATATGTCTTATAGTGTCGATTATTGAATACAAATATTGAGAAGGAGAGGTAAAAAGAGATGATAGTGTTGTTAATTGTTTTGTATTTAATAATAGGTCTTATAGTGTCGATTATTGGCACTTACGTTGACTATAGGGAAAGCTGGCGAACTGATATTGTCGATTATATTGAGCATGATTTTTCTGTGGCTACTATCATAATTGTATTGTTCTTCTGGCCCATTATATTATTTTGGGCATTTATTTTATATGGGTGTAAAAATCTATATATGGCCACAACGATATTATTAGACAAATTTTATAGAAAGAGAGGTAAAAAATGAACACAATAGGATTCATATTTTTTATTGGCTTTACTGTCATGTCTGTTTTTTGCTTTTATATTAATTATTCGTGGAGCAAGAAATTTAAGGAGGCAAACGAAAAATGGTTTAAAATATGCCAGAATATAAATAACGAATGGTGCAGAATAAGCCATAATATTAACAATGAATGCCACAACATATTATCTGAATTTGAACAAAAACTTAAAGAAGGTGAGTCAAACGATGAGTGATATTTTAGTTATTAAGTATAAAAGAACTATCAGACATTTTGAAATTTGCCAGAATATAAATAACGAATGGTGCAGAATAGATCATGAAATAAACAATAAATATCACAACATATTATCTGAATTTGGACAAAAACTTAATGGATGTGAAAAAATACTATGAAACTTGAAGATTTTTTATTAAACGCATATAACGATGTTGCCATTGTTAATGCCCGTCGCGAAACAGAAGTTTATATTAAATATGATATTAATCCAGCTAAATATCTTAACGCCAATATTTTGAATAGAGAAATTAAGGCAATTAAAGCTGGTGATGGAGAGTTTAGGGTTTTACTTGAGGAGGGGGATGATGATTGATTTTTGGTTATCTAAAAATATTGCTGACACACTGTATGGCCGTATTGTTTTAGCTATGTTTTTTATAATAATGTTTATTGTGAGTGCTATCAAAAGTGCATTTAACAGGAATAATAAAAAGAAATTTTATAAACAGTTTAAAGAGTCTAGGAGAAAGGATGATAAAAATAATGGATAAATTATATTTAGTTCATGGAAATACTTGGTATGATGGATATGGATATTGTGAGAATCTTTATGGAGTGTTTACAGATAGAAAAACAGCTGAGAAAGTTAAGACTGAAGTAACAGAGAAACTCTATGAGAAAGAAATGCACAATATAAACACCCATGTTGAGAGTATTTCTGATATTGAAATTGATATTTTGGAAGTCGATGTG
>ENA-ORLY01002935-ORLY01002935.1-human-gut-metagenome-genome-assembly--contig:-NODE-2935-length-14899-cov-2.920996_pt1 | contig 14899 bp, 14 predicted proteins | sample MGYA00243071_ERZ508832 | MGnify/ENA primary metagenome ERZ508832 (study PRJEB26277, sample SAMN04329777) | human gut metagenome | biome: human-associated habitat | host: Homo sapiens | place: USA...
CACTTTTTAATTCTTTATTTATTATCTGCCCCAACCACCCCAAACAATCAATTGTTTTTTAGCCTTTAAAATATTATTTTTTCATTTTTCCCTAAATACATATTATAATTAAAACATAAAAAATTTTTGTAATTTCATAATCAATATTCATATCTATCTTTGTAATCCATTGAAACAATGTCCCTGATACATCTGGGAATATTAAATATGATATAAATAATATTGCTACTCTTTTTATGTTTTTTAAATTTTCTAAAGTAAATGGTGTATCTCCTTTACTTATACTATCAAACAATTTTGCAAGATATAACATTGCAAATGAAATTATCATAACAGAAATAGTTAGACATATCATAATAATATCTGTATACAATATAATTTCTAATTTAGAATGCTCTTCAAAAACATTTACTATTGTGTTAGTTGTCATTTGGTCTAAATTAAATTCCATTACATTTTTATCTGCTACTATAATACTTCCATTTTCCACATTTGTATTATTTATTACTGACGGAATAAATAGCATACTCATAATCATTACTGCACTAATAATTATGGTTATAACTTGTAACATTTTTGAAAAAATTGAAATAGTTTTACTTACTATTTTTAATTTGTTCTGTTTTTCCTTATTAAATTTTACAACACTCATTTTTACTTCTTTATCTAATGAATCAAAATCTAAAATATTATCATTAACTAGATCATTTAATTTGCAGTGAAATATTTTACAAAGTTCAAATATTCTGTTCATTTCTGGATATGCAGTTCCATTCTCCCATTTTGAAACACTTTGTCTTGACACTCCAATTTTCTCTGCCAATTTTTCTTGGCTAATTTTTTGTTTTTTTCTTAAATTATATAAATTTTCGCCAAACTTCATTAGATGTTCCTCCTTTCAAGTTCAATCTTAGATTAAATGAGTGATTTTTTCTATCAACTTTTAGTTGCACTTTTATATTTTTATAATATTTTTCAAATTGCAACTAAAACTTTACCTTTCTATAAATTACTATTTTCTGTTACTATATATATCATAAAAGCAGATAATTATCAACTAATTATCTGCTTAAAAACTACAATTTCAAATTCTTTTCTTTTACTTCATTAGCTAATGCTTTTAAAAAATATGTAAGTGTTCTTTTACTTGTTCCATAAACTGTCATTTTCATTTGTTTAATTCCCCCTTTATTTATTTTATCCTCCAATAATAACCGAAATATCACCATGTAAATATATTCTTATTATTCCACAGATAATTAAATGTACTGGATATATAAAATAGAAAAAGTATTTCATTCCTTTCCATTTTCCTCTTTCACCATTGTATCTTGATAATAGTGGTATTGATAAAATTGTTCCTAATTGGATTAATCCATACCTAATATCTATAAATAAGCAATATACTAATGAATAAATTCCTGAAAATACTGTTTGGATCAGCATTTGCTTTTTAAAATTATTTCTATATACATAATTATAAATAACTATCATTACTGCAACCGAACTCCAGTCTGACGGAAATCCTAAAACACATAATAATAAAGTTATTATTGTTTTCCATATGTTTTTTATGTCTGAGTCTTGAATTATTATTCCTATAAGTCCTAATGCTAATGACCACATTATACTTGTTTGATTAAAAAATGTCCCTGTTGAAAATGGAATAAAATTAATACCAAATGCAAAACAATATGCAAAATGTGATATGATTGCAAAAATAAGTAATCTTAATAAATACTTTTTTCTGCTATGTGTATAATATGCCCCTTCGGCTATAAAAAAGCAAAATATTGGTGCAACAATTCTTCCAAATGTATGTAAAATTAAATATGTTGTGCCATTGTTATAGCCTGGTTTTATTACCCACAATAAATGGTCAAATATCATTGCGCATACTGCTATTATTTTTAACTGGTTTGAATTTAAAGTTTTTTTCATTTATTTCCCCTTGTTTAACTTGTATTTATATTTTGATTTATATCATAAAAACAGATAATTATCAACTAATTATCTGTTTTTATTTTACTCCATTCTTGTTGCTTCTTTTTGTATTTTTGATATATCTGAAATCTCAGCTGCAAAATATGGTAAATCTTTGTCTTTTTCTTTTAAAAATATACAAAATGTATCATCAACTATAAAATTCCTTATTTTTTCACTTGGAGCCATACTAGTTTGTTTTAGCATCATTCCTGCTTCACTTTTAATTTTTCCACCCTTTTCATCTAAAGAAAACTTGATAGTTTGTATAGCTTTTTCAATTTCATATTCTTTTCCATTTGAAAATAAAAATGGTTTGTTTTCTAGTTCTCTAAATTCATTTTTTAAGTTTAAATCTATATTTGGAATTTGAACATTATCTTTTTCTCCTAGTTCTTTGTTTCCATTGTAGTTTTTACTATTGCTTTGTATTTCATTGTATATATCTAAAAATGTATCTTTATTGTTCCCTCTTGAGATTATTACTTCATCATTAGATTTTGTTATCAATTTAATTGCAAAATCTTCTTTTGAATTATAATATAGCACTTGTACTTGTTCTCTTACTTGTTTATCTGTTGATTTATTTATTCCAAAATATTTTACATTTTCATAATTTCCAAATTTACTATTGTCTAGTTTTGAAAATACCTTAGGAAATTCAAATTCTTTTTTTAGCATAGAATATAGAAAATAATCTTCTGAATTTTTATCATTCCAATTGAAATCTCCTAATATATCGCTTGTTTCATTAAACTTCTCTTTTATTGCTTTTTCAATTTGCTCTTTTAATTCTAGTGTTGGATTTCCATATATTTTATAATAACTTTCTTCTGACAAACTTGATGTATTAAATGTTCCTTTATTTAGATTTTCTACTATTTCTAATTGAGGTGTAAATATAATATCTTGTTTTGCTAAATCATTTTTTAAATCATTCCATATTAAATTAAATGTTCCACACCATGCTGTATTTTCTGTTATTTTATCTTCTAAAGATGATACAATATTTATGTCGGTTGTAAATTCAGTATTATTTGTACTTTTTTGTTTTTTATTTTTATTAAAATAATATATGGATAATACAATTATCACTATTATTATTAAAATTGCTATTAAAATTTTTAAAATTTTATTTTTCATTCTTTTTCTCCCTTTTATTTTTTTCATAAGAACATTAAAGTTATGTATATAATTTATTTTTATTAAATTTTATATATATTCTTAAATAAATTGCTCTTACTATGCTATTGCTGAAGTATTGATTTTTTTAGAATTTTCTTTATCTCTTGCTAGTACTATTACATGTGCATTACTTATACATACTTGAATTGTATTAATAGCCCAATTTAATGTCATAAATGATGAAAATACTATTATTGCTGTTTTCCCTATAGAATTTGACATTGATTTGTCTATGGTAACTAATAATGTATTTGTAAATTCTACTAATATATAGGGTAAAACAAATAAGAACGTTTTAACTGTTAAGGAGGGTTTTTACTCGAAATTGGGCAAAGAAAAAAGGTCAGGCAGGATAAACCTTCATTTCATGCTTTGTCCTTTCGTATACAACCAAAATTAGTTTACACGATTATATAATAAACAACAAAAAATTCCTATACATTTATGGAAAAAAATTTTTTATATTCTTAACCTCAAAGCATTTAACACAACAGTCAAACTACTAATCGTCATTGCAAATGCTGCAATCATTGGATTCATAGTAATTCCAAACGGTTGCAAAATACCACAAGCAATTGGAATCATACAAACATTATAGAAAAACGCCCAGAATAAATTCTGTTTTATATTTCGTATAGTCTTTCTGCTAATCTCTATTAAATCATTAATTTTTTCCAAATTATCATTCATAAGAACTACTTGTGAAGAATCCATTGCAATGTCTGTGCCGCTTGAAACTGATACGCCAATATCCGCTGTTACAAGACTTACACTGTCATTTATTCCATCACCACACATCATTACAAGTCCGTTTTCTTTTAATTTTTTTATTTGTTCTGATTTTTCTTTTGGTGTAACATTTGAAATAACTTTATTAATTCCAATTTCTTTTGCAATTATTTCTGCAGTTTTCTCATTGTCACCTGTAAGCATTACGATATCAATATTTCTATTTTTTAATTTTTGTATTACATCAATAACATTTTCTTTTAGAATATCTTTTACTCCAATTAATGCTATTAATTCATTATTTAGGCTAACAAATAAAATACTGTTTCCTTGATTTACCAAGTCTTTTTCGTCTTGTGCATTGTCTATTTTTATGTTATTTTCTGTCATTAATTTTTTATTACCAATTAAATATCTATCTCCATTTTGTGTTATTCCTTCAACTCCAAATCCTGGTATTGCCTTAAATTCTTTCATTTCTTCTAGTTCTATTTTTTCTTCTTGTGCTTTTTTTACAATTGCTCTTGCTATTGGATGTTCTGATTTATTTTCTATACTTGCAACTTTTCTTAATATTTCTTTTGCTTCTATATTGCTGTAATTATATATTTTGGAAATGCTCAATTCACCTTTTGTTAGTGTTCCTGTTTTATCAAAGCAAATTGTTTTTACTTTATGTGCATTTTCTAATGTTTCACTTGTTTTTACCAATATTCCCTTTTTGCTTGCATTACCTGATGCAATAACTATTGCGAGCGGTGTTGCTAACCCTAAACTACATGGGCATGCTACAACTAATATACTTACAAATATGTTTATTGCAGTTGCTACATTTTTTGAAATTAACAACCATAAAATAAATGCTAAAACCGCAATTACCAAAACTACTGGTACAAAGTATCCACTTATTTTATCTGCTATTTTTGCTATTGGTGCTTTTGTGCTTGTGGCTTGTGTTACTAGTCTTACGATTTCTGAAACAGTTGATTCTTTACCGATTTTTTCTGCTTTATATTTTATCGTTCCTTCGTAATTTATACTTCCTGCAATTACTTTTGAACCTTTTTCTCTTTTTACTGGAACACTCTCACCTGTTATAAATGATTCATTAATATGTGTTGTTCCTTCAGTTATTTCTCCATCAACTGCAATTTTTTCTCCCGGCTTGCATATTACAATGTCACCTTTTTGTATTTCGTCTAATGTTACTGTGACCTCTTGTCCATCTCTTAAAATTACTGCATTATTTGGAGTTATTTTCATTAATTGTTGTAATGCTTCTTTTGTTTTATCTTTGTTTTTATTTTCTATATATCTTCCAATTTCTATAAAGAATATTACTATTGCCGCTGATTCAAAATATAGGCTTTCTACAAGAATTGCATGCCCTTTTAAAATTTGAATTGTTCCATATATACTGTAAATATAACTTGCTAAAACTCCTATCATTACTAGTGTGTCCATATTTGGTGTTTTGTGTATTAAGTTTTTATATCCATTTTTTATTATGTCTTTTCCTAAAATTAAAACTAGTGTTGTTAGAATAAATAATGATACTGCATAATTTATTGGATGGGTCATCATATTTAAGAATGGAATTACTGGCAAGCCCACCATATGTGACATTGATATATATAATACTAATATTGATATTATTGTGATTGCTATTAGCTTATATTTTTCGTTTGTCTTTTTCTTTTCCTCTTTTTCAAAATTGTCTATTCCTAAACTCGTGAATCCTGCTTTTTCTACGAATTTTTCCACTTGTTCTAGTGTTAGTTTTTTTTCGTCATATTCTATGTTTGCATTATTCATTATTAAATTTACTGTTGCTTGTTTTAATCCGTCTTGCTTATTTAGGTATTTTTCTAGTCCTGAAGAGCAAGCACTACAAGTCATTCCATCAATTTTTAATAATACTTTTTTCATAGTAATTATTCTCCTTTGAAACCTGCATCTTCAATTGCCTCTTTAATGCTTTCTAGGCTAATTTTCGTTTCGTCATATTTTATTGTTGCTCTCTTTTCTTCTAAACTTACTTTTGCTGTTTCTACTCCTTCTAAGTTATTTAATACTCTCTCTAATCTTGTTGAACATCCTGCACAGTGCATTCCTTCTATTTTTAAATTTGTTTCTTTCATTTTCTTTTCCTCCTTAAATTTTTATTTTTTTAATACTTTAAGTATCTACTAAATATAATGTTTTATTTATTGAATCTTTTAAAAAGTCCTATTAATTCGTCTATTACTTCTATATTTCCCTTTTCTATGTCTTCTGATACACAAGTATATAAATGTTGTTCTAACATATGGTTTGATAAGCTTTTTAATGAATTTTGTGCTGCTGATAATTGTATTAAAATATCATTGCAGTATGTATCTTTTTCTACCATTCTTTTTATTCCTGCTAACTGCCCTTCTATTCTGCTTAGCCTATTTATTATTAGTTTCTTTTCGTCTTCTCCTCTAAGTGTTTTTTTGTGTTTGCATTCTTCCATCACATCACTTCCCTTCAAAATAATAGGTTTTATTTTCTTAGCTATTATATACCCGATAGGGGTATTTGTAAATATGGTGGTATGTGTAATTTTTTGTTTGTTTTTCAGTAATTTCTTTTAATTAAAAAAAGGCTAAAAAATTTTTTAGTCTTTTTTTAAGTTTGTCTTTAATACTTATCCATAAAATGGTGAACCTCTCCATCCTCTATATAAGAAATAAGAGTATTTAAATTAACATTTTTAGTGCTATTATAAATGTTCATATCAACCTTATCATAAGCACTTCCATTTAGACCATAGAATTTATGTGGTGCAAATGATATTAAATCTACATCACTTAAATCTAATTTTATTTTGCCAACACCTGTTGAATTTGGATTTGCAAAGTATTTAATGGTTGTTTCATTAAATGTTTTTAATACTAATTTATTGTCAATATTCCTAAATGCTCTAATAATATTTTTAGCCCTAATAATATAAGAATAATTCCACCTATAAATTCTGCCTTATTTTCATATTTGTCTCCAAATCTATTTCCTACTTTAGTTCCAATGATTGACAAAATAAATGTTATAATTCCTATAAGTGATATTGCTAAAATTAAATTTACTTTTAAAAATGCAAATGTTATTCCAACTGCTAATGCATCTATACTTGTAGCTATTGCCAATACTATCATTGTTTTAAAGTTTACATCATCACAGAAATTATCAGATTCTTTACTAAATGAATCTTTTATCATGTTTCCACCTATTATTGTTAATAAAAAAAAGGCTACCCAATGGTCAAAATTAGTTATTATATTTTCAAATGTTGATCCTAGAAAATATCCTATAACAGGCATTATTGCTTGAAATCCTCCAAAATATAATCCTATTATGAATGCTTTTTTCCAGTCCATTTTTTTCATTGATATTCATTTACATATTGCTACTTCAAATGCATCCATTAAAATTCGTATACTTAATAGTAATAATTCTATTATCGCCATATTTTCATCTCCTAAATGTTCATATATAATATTATTAAATTTTTAAAAATTTATGTTTTTTATATCATAATCTTATTGTATTATCAATCTTTTATTTTATATTTTTATTGAATTTTTTTGATTTAAAATATTTACCCCATTGAATTTAAAGTTCAATGGGGTATTCTTGGAATTAATACGCTTGAACTTTTGAATTTAAATAATAGAATTGATCATCATGTTTGTCTAATCTTTTTTCGCATTTTTCTATTCTTTGTTCTTCTGAATCAAATTTTTTTATCTGACCTGTTACTACATCTAATAGAATTTCTAGTTTTTGACCATGCTCTACTTCGATTTTTGCTACTGTTTCACTTAATTTTCTTAATTCTGATTTAATTTCTTTTTGCTCTTCTATTAATTGTTTTTGACCACCAAATAATTCATCTTGACCTTGTGTTAATCTTTCTTGGCCTTCAAACAATTCTTTTTGGCCTTGTGTTAATCTTTCTTGGCCTTCAAACAATTCTTTTTGACCTTGCGTTAATTTTTCTTGGCCTTCAAACAATTCTTTTTGACCTTGTGATAGTTCTTCTTGTTTCTTAGATAATTCATCTTGACCATGTTTTAAATCCATTAATATTTTGTCTCTCTCTTCCTGTCCTTTAAATAACTTTACTTGTCCTTTAGCCAATTCGTCTTGTCCACGTTTTAAATCCATTAATATTTGATGTATTTCGTCCTTTGCCATATTAAATCCTCCTTTCAAAAAAATTTAGTAAATTTACTATGTAATTATTATACAATGTTACCTTATAAGTGTCAATAAAAACTTTTCGACAAATTATAACAAAATAAATGAGACAAATTAGGACTGTCCCACTTGTCTCATTAAATCCACTCTTTATATTTTTTTATATATACTCTCTTTGCAATAGAAGCGATAATGCAATACAAAAATGTAACAACAAAAATCATAAACAAATATTTTGCATCAATAGGTATTAGTCCAATGGCATTTCCTAATGTTGTAAATGGTACAGCTATTCCAACTAATATTAATAAAATTGATGATGCATATACATATTTATGAGCATTACTTTGTACAAAAGGAACTTTTGCAGTTCTAATTATATGCATTCCAACTAGGTTTGAAACTATGCTGTAAGTAAACCAAATAGTTTGAAAATGTGATACATCTCTTAATTTAAATACAAACCATAATGTTAAAAATACAACAATATCAAATGCTGAACTTACTGGTCCCATAAATAGCATAAATCTTTTTAAACTCTTGATATCTAGTTTCTTTGGTTTTTCTAACTGTTCTTTATCAACATTATCAAATGGTAATGTCATTTGTCCAAAGTCGTATATTAGGCCTTCTACTAATAATTGAATTGGTGTTTCTGGTAAAAATGGCAGAAATATGCTTGCTACAATTACAGATACTACTTCTCCAAAGTTAAAACTTGTTGCCATTTTGATATATTTCATTAAGTTTACAAATGTACGTCTTCCGTTCTTCGACTCCGTCTAGTAAAACATTTAAATCTTTTTCAAGCAATATAATATCTGCTGATTCTTTTGCTATATCGACTGCTGTGTCTACTGATACACCTACATCTGAGTTTGTTAGTGATGGGCTGTCATTTATTCCGTCTCCTATATAGCCTACTACATTTCCATTTTGTCTTAATAGTCTTACAATTCTGGCTTTTTGTATTGGAGAGAGTTTTGCAAATATATTTGTTTTCTTTAGTAAACGCATTACTCCCATGTCTGGAAGTTTTTCAATTTGACTTCCTAAAACAATATCTTTTGAGTTTATTCCTACTTTTTCGCAAACACATCTTGTTACATCTGCATTATCTCCTGTAAGAACTATTACTCTAATTCCTGCTTTATTTAGTCTTTTGATAGATTCTTTTGCACTTTCTTTTGGTGGGTCTAAGAATCCTATAAATCCAAGCAATATCATATTTTTTTCGTCTGATACTTCAAAATTTGATTTATTTTCTATATCATTTTTTTGACATACTGCGACAACTCTTAATCCATCTTTATTTAATTGTTTACTGATTTTTTTGATATTGTCTTTAATTTCTTTTGTTATTTTGCTAACTTGTCCTTTATAATCAACCATTGTACAGATGCTTAAAATTTCTTCTACCGCACCTTTTGTAATTAATTGTCTTTTTTCTCCATCTGATACAATAACTGATAAACGTCTTCTAGAAAAATCAAATGGTATTTCGTCAATTATTTTATATTTTTCTGTAAGCTCCATCAAATTGTTTTCAGAAGCCCTTTTTATTACTGCTTCGTCTATACTTCCTTTTAGTCCTGTTTGAAAATATGAATTTAAAAATGCGTGTTTTAAAATTCTTATGTCTTCATCACCATTTATGTCTAAATATCTTTCAAGTATAATTTTATCTTCGGTTAATGTTCCTGTTTTGTCTGTACATAAAATGTTCATTGCTCCAAAGTTTTGAATTGAATCAAGTTTTTTTACGATGGTTTTCTTTTTTGACATTCTTATTGCACCTTTTGATAAACTTGATGATAGGATTACTGGTAATAATAGTGGCGTTATGCATATTGCTATTGCAACTGCAAATGTGAATGCTGTTACAAATTCATGTTTTTCAACGTTTATAATAAATACTAGCGGTATCATAAATAGCATGAATTTTATTAATAGTCTGCTTATGTTTTCTATTCCTTTTTGGAAGGCTGTTTTGGCTTTTCCGGCTGTTATTGTATGTGCTATTTTTCCAAAGTATGTTGAATCTGCTGTTTTTATGACAATTCCTTTTGCTGAACCTGATATTACATTTGTTCCCATAAAACATATATTATCAAAATCTGATATATTATCTATTTCGTCTTCTTTGTCTTCTAATTCGACTGTTTTCTTAACACTATCAGATTCACCAGTTAAAGATGATTGTCCAACATATAAATCTTTTGCTTCAATTACTCTCAAATCTGCTGGAATCATACTTCCTGCTGATAATACAACTGTGTCTCCTATTACAACTTCTTTTATTGGAATATCTATTTTTTGCCCGTTTCTAATTACTGTTGTTTTGGTTGCAACCATTTTCTTTAGTTTTTCTGCTGCTTTGTTTGACCTAAATTCTTCAAAAAAGTCTAGCAATGTACTTGCTATTACTAAAATTGCTATTACTATAATATTTGCATAACTTGGTGTTTCTGGTAAAATTACATCTGTATAAGTTAATATAAGTGCAATTCCAATTAATATGCAATTAAATGGTGTTACTAGGCTTTCCCAAAAATAGTTATACCATTTTTTTGGTTTTGCTTGTCTTATTTCATTTGGTCCTAATTTTCGTAATTTTGTTTCTGCTTCTTCGTTTGTTATTCCTTTTTCTGTTATTCTATATTTTTGTATAAATTCTTCTTTACTTATTTTGCTTTCGTTTGCATACATTTTGTTTATATCTACGTCTTCTTTGGTACTTACCATTTAAAACCACGTTCCTCTCTTTTTTAAAAGGTTGAAAAATATTATATTTTCCAACCTTTTTTAGTATATACATTATTTCTCAAATAATACAATTTGATTTTGTTTTAAACTTTTTTGAACGTCTATAACTCTTTGATTTGATGAGCCTTTCCACTTTAGTGTAGGATTATGTAATTCATCAACATATTGACCATCAACTAAAACATCTAAATATTTGGTAACTTCTTTGTCTTTTAAATCTTTATCAAATTTAAATCCTGACCATGCCCATACACTTTTGTTAGGATATTTTTCTTTGAAAGCTTTTGCTAATTTTGTAGTGTTTTCAATGTTTCTAGGATGCATTGGTTCTCCACCTAAAATTGATAGTCCTTCAATATTATCATTGTCTGATAATTCTAATATTCTATCTATTGTCGCATCTGTAAACTCTTTTCCACCTTTAAAATCATGTGTTTCTGGATTGAAACAGTTTTTACAGTTAAATGCGCAACCTTGCATAAATATTGATACTCTTACTCCTGGTCCATCTGAGATGTCCATTTTTCTAATTTTATTATACCCCATTTTTATTCATCATCCTTTTTTGTCCATTTAGGGACGGTTCTATTTGGGACATTTTGGTAAAAACTGGCAAAATGTCCCAAACAGAAACGTCCCCAAAAGGACATTTTATTCATCATCTTTATTATCAATGTGTAGAACTCTTTCTTTTATTTCTTGAGTTCTTCCTTTGTTCCAGAAATTACTTCCTATGTATCCACAAGTTCTTCTTGCAACGTTTAATGTGTTGTGATCTCTGTTTCCACAGTTTGGGCAGTACCATTCTAGATTATCATCAATTAAAATTTCTCCATCATATCCACATTTTTGGCAATAATCTGATTTTGTGTTTAATTCTGCGTACATAATATTGTCATAAATAAATCTGATTATTTGTAGAACAACTTCTAAGTTATCTTGTAGGTTTGGTGTTTCTACATATGATATAGCTCCACCTGGGCTTAGCTCTTGGAATTGGCTTTCTAATTTTAATTTAGAGAATGCATCTATTTCTTCAAATACTGGTACGTGATATGAGTTTGTTATATAGTTTTTGTCTGTTATTCCTTCTACAACTCCAAATCTTTCTTTTAAGCATTTTGCAAATTTGTATGTTGTTGATTCAATTGGTGAACCATAAACACTGTAATCTATATCTTCTTTTTCTTTCCATTCTTTGCATTTTTCATTTAGTTTTTTCATTACTTCAATTGCAAATTCTTTTCCTTCTCCATTGTCTGTATGGCTCTTGTCTGTCATATATTTAACACATTCGTATAAACCTGCATATCCAAGTGATATTGTTGAATATCCACCATGTAATAATGGATGAATTGGTGCTCCTTTTGGTAATCTTGCAAATGCTCCGTGTTGCCATAAAATTGGTGCAACATCACTTGTTACTTTGCTTAATCTTTCATGTCTTGCTTGTAATGCTCTATGGCATAGTTCAAGTCTTTCATCATATATTTTCCAGAATTTATTTCTATCTTTTCCAGATGTTAATGCGACATCAACTAAGTTTATTGTTACAACACCTTGGTTGAATCTTCCATAATATTTTGGTTTGTTTGTTTCTGGGTCTACATATGGTGTTAAGAATGAACGGCAGCCCATACATGGATAACAATGTCCTTCTCCATTTTTATCAACTTTTAATTCTTTCATTTTCTTTTCAGATATGTAATCTGGTACCATTCTTTTTGCAGTACATTTTGCTGCAAGTTCTGTTAAATACCAGTACTTACTGTTTTCATGAATGTTGTCTTCTTCTAGTACGTATAGCAATTTTGGGAATGCAGGTGTAACATATACACCTTTTTCATTTTTGAATCCTTCTATTCTTTGTTTTAAGAATTCTTCTATAATCATTGCTAATTCTTCTTTGTATTCTTCTGTTTCTCCTAAGTACATACATACTGATAGGAAAGGTGCTTGTCCGTTTGTGTTTGTCATTGAATTAACTTGATAATTGAATGTTTGAACACCGTCAGATACTTCTTTTCTTGTATCTTGTTCTGCATATTCTTTACATTGTTTTTCTGTTAATCCTCTGTCTTTGTATTTTTTATAATATTTATCATAACTACTTTTTACGAATGGTGCTAAATGTGATAATGAAACAGTTGCTCCACCATATGTTGATGATGTTACTGCTAAAATTATTTGTGTTGCTATTGTACATGCTGTTATAAATCTGTGTGGCTTTTCTATCATAACTCCATTCATAATTGTTCCATTTTGTAGCATGTCTTCTAAGTTTATAAGTTCACAGTTTGTTAATGCATTTTGTGCAAAATAATCTGCATCATGAAAATGAATTATTCCTTCGTCATGTGCTTTTACTATGTCTTCTGGTAGTAAAAATCTTCTTGTTATATCTGTACTTGTTATTCCAGCTAAGTAATCTCTTTGTGTTGTTACTACTGTTGCATTTTTGTTAGAGTTTTCGTTGTTCCAGTATTCACTTTCACCTTCAATTAGTTCTTTTATTGATTGGTCTGTTGTGTTTGCTTTTCTAACTAGCGCTCTTGTGTATCTATATGTGATATATGTTTTTGCTAATTGATATTTTTCTAATGCCATTAATTTTTGTTCTATTATGTCTTGGATATCTTCAACTAATATTCTTGATTTTTTTAAATCTTCAATATAAGTTATTATTTCTTCAATTTCAGCCTCTGTTGCTTTTTCTTTTCTTGATACTTCGTTATTTGCTTTTTTTATTGCTACTCTGATTTTTTCTGGATTGTAATCAACTATTGATCCGTCTCTTTTTATGATTTTCATTTCCATATCCTCCCCTTGTTTAAGTATGCACTTATTATATATCATTCGGTTTCTTTTTCTGTTGCAATTGCAACTTTTTATGAAAAAGATTTTTTTTTATTTTTTTGTCGGCTTGGCTCTAAGTTTTTTCCTTTTGTTACATTTTCGTTACATTTTTTGTAACGAATTCTGTAACCCTATCATATTTTATTATGAGGTGTTTTACTATGAATAATTCAAACCAACTATAATACAATAGAAAATTTATTAACAGAACATCTTGTTATTGGAAAAGATTTAATTGTTGCTTTAAAAAATAATAATCAGTCTTTAGCAAAAGTTCTAAATGATAAATGGTATAAAAATGCTGATTCTATGGCTGATTTCTTTAGTAGAATTAACCCATTTTATAAAAGAGAAGAAGTTAGGCAAATGTTTTATAGGCATTTACAATTAACTAGTGATGAGGTTTCTGCTCGTTTTAAAAAAAGATTATACAGCTGATATAAAGGCTTATGATATGGTTCAAAAAGAAATATTAAATATGTCTCAATTTTTTGTTGATGGAATTGTAAGACAATTTCCAGATTTGTTTTAATCTGTCAAAAGAATTAAATTTCTTGTCAAATTTATAAAAAAAGTTGCCAAAAAGCAATACCAGTTTTTGACAACTTTTATTTTTTACCAGAATATTAAAAATGCTAAAAATGTTCCCCACACTACTTGTTCTCTTGTTAAATCTTTTAACATTTCTGGCAATTCTCCTTCTTGTTTTTCGTCAGTAAATTTCATTTCGTAGTAATCTACATCTTGAACTTTAAAATATATTTCTAGATTTCTCGTTTCATCATCTCTCATATTAGAAACATCAATATATTTGCTTCCTAAGAAAACATCTCTTTCTGAAAATAAGTCTATTCTTAAATATTTATTTGTAATTTTATGTTCTGAACTATTGTAAATACTGCCTTTTATACGTCCATTTATTTTGGTTGCTTGTGCTTGATACACTGTTACTTGTGGCAAATTGTCCTTTCTTCCTATATTTTGATATGTTGTTTCTAAATTTAAGTATATCATTAAGTTTGAAAAAATATAAAATAATATTATCCATATTGCGTATTTTAATAGTGTTTTCATTCTGTCCATATTAAATTCTCCTTTTATTTTTCATTTTAATTTATATTTGTAATTTTACTATACATAATGTCAAAAATCAAGGAAT
>ENA-ORLY01002941-ORLY01002941.1-human-gut-metagenome-genome-assembly--contig:-NODE-2941-length-14875-cov-2.223341_pt1 | contig 14875 bp, 7 predicted proteins | sample MGYA00243071_ERZ508832 | MGnify/ENA primary metagenome ERZ508832 (study PRJEB26277, sample SAMN04329777) | human gut metagenome | biome: human-associated habitat | host: Homo sapiens | place: USA...
ACCAACGGGTCGGCGAATGCATCCGCAATCGTGTCGCGCAGGTGTTGCCGCTCTTCATCGGAGAGGATGCCGTTAGCCCGTAGCAGGTCCAGTTGTTCGGCAATCTGGCCTTCGTGTTCGATATTCTCGAATACTTTGTGCATCAGGATTCCGTAGTTGCGCGGAGCCAACTGTATCTCCTCCCCTTCGTCGAAATAGCGCTGGGAGGCGAATTTGAATTTCAGTTTCGTGTCGGGGCGGCGAATCGGGTAGATGGGGACCCCGGCAGGTGCAACCGGTGGAACGGCTTTCCGGTAGGGCTGTCCGAATTCATACCGCTCACCCCCGTCGAAAGTCGTGCTGAGGCCTTCCAGTTCACCGATCCGGACCGTGTCGTCGGCCGAATGTTCGAACGTCGCGGCGATCAGTCCCCCGATCGTGTCGGTCTGCCGGCCGCTGTGGAGCATCAGGTGCAGCTCCTCTTCTGCCCGTGTGGCTGCTACGTAGAACATATTGATATTGTCGATGTGGGCGAGTACCGTTTCCCGGTAAAAGGCCTCCGAGAAATAGGATACCCCCATCTCGTTTTTGTAACGGATGGGCATCTCACCCAATGCGTCGAACGGTGCTTCGTCGGCAGCGGCCCAAAGCAGCGAACCGCGCTTGGGCGAGAGTTCCCACGTACAGTAAGGGACGATTACCGCTTTGTATTGCAGTCCCTTGGATTTGTGGATCGAGATGATTGTGATGGCCCGGCTGTTTTGCGGCAGGTTGATCGACTGGGTTCGTCCTGTTTCCTCCCACCATTTGACAAAAAGCGGCAGGTCCGCGATTTTTGAAGCGCTGAACGTATGTACCTGCTCTTGAATGGCCTGGATGTAAGCAATGTCTTCGGTCCGGGTGTGCAGCCGGTAACGCAGGATCAGTTCTTCGAGTGCTTCTTCGACGCCTTTGAGCCGCAAACCCTGTAAAAAATCCCGTTCCCCGTCGTTCAGCGGAGCATTGAGCGGCAATCCCAGGAATTGATTGCATAAAGCGCGCCGGATCGGGTCCTCGGGATTCGACGAGAGCTTGAGCGCCGCTACGATGAACGATGCGACCGGAGCATTGCCGATGGTCAGCGCCTCCTGCGTGACCAGGTCGTAGCAGTAGGGTGATTCGGGGTGTGCGGTTTTATAGTCGAGCAGTTGTTTCGCGATCTTTACCCCGTCGCGGTTGTAGCGTACGAGGATGGCGATGTCGCTGGGCGAGTAACCGCGTTGCTGCAGCTCTTCGACCGTTGCGATCACAGGCGGTTTGTCGGCCTCTTCCTCCTTGAATTCGCGTGCGAATTGCGTGATGCGGATATAACCGTTCTCCGGCGCTTTGGCGCTTGTTGCCGGTGTTGTTCGTATGCGTTTGCAAGCATGTCGGTCAGTTCGGCACGTATCCCCGCAGATAAAGAGCCCTGTTCGCGCGCCGTTTCCAGCTGGCTGTTGAGCCGTTTGTTGTCGAGTGCTACACAGGCTCCGATAGCGTCGTTGTTGAAGCGCACGACGGTGCCTGCACTGCGGTAATTGACCTCGAGCGTTTGGTCGGCGACTTCCCGGAAACGGCGGTTCACCTCTCCGCCGAGAATCTGCCAATCGCCGCCCCGCCATCGGTAGATGGATTGTTTGACGTCGCCGACCAGCAGGACGGGAGATTTATCGTCCTGTGCTACGGCATTTTCCAGCAACGGGACGAAATTGCTCCATTGCTGCTGCGAAGTGTCCTGAAATTCGTCGATCATGAAGTGCGAGAAGGCGTTCCCCGCTTTTTCGTAGATAAACGGCGTGTCGTTGCCGCTGATTAGCTTGTGCAGCAGGCCGTTCGTTTCGGAGATCGGCAGGATGCCCTGTTCCCGGCAGAGTGTGTCGATCCGTTGCGAGAGGTCGGCCAGCAGGGCATAGCTGCGGAAATTTTCACGCAGCAGCGCCGTCGTGTTCAAAAACCGGATATTGTCGTCGTAGAGACGGCACAGCTCTTCGAGCCGCGGGCGCAACTGCGGGATCAGTGCCCGGATGTCGTCGATACGAGGCGATTTTTTACCGTACCACTTTTCATCCGACCCGAGCGCGTCCGATACGCGCTGTCCGTAGGCGGATACGATGCCTTCGCTCGTTTTGACGAAATAACTGATACAGCCGCTTCTGCCGTAGGCGAAATCGTCGATCGTGAGTCCGCTTGCGGCAATTAAGTCCAACGCTTCCCGTCCAATCCTCTGCATCGTGTTCGTGACAGCGCGGCTGCGCCCGATCGCTTCGCCCAGTACCCGGCTCAACTCCTCTTTGGGCAGTGAGCCCGCAGTTAGGCTTTTGTAGCGCTCTTTGAAAATCTCTGCGCCCAGTTTTCGGATATCCTCGCGGATGTCCCACCGTTTGTTGTCCTCGATCTTCTCTTCGGCGAAACGTGTGATCCATTCGCGCAGCGGTTCGTTGACGGCCATTTCTTCGATCATCCGGTCGGTGGCGCTGTCGAGGATCGAGTCGGTTTGCAATTCTAATGTAAAGTTGGCGTCGATGCCCAGTTCCTTGAGGAATGAGCGGATGATCCGTTGGAAGAACTTGTCGATGGTCACGACGCAAAAATGGCTATAGTCATGCAGGATTTTGGTCCGGACTTCCGTGGCGCGGCGGCGGATCAGGTCCGGTGTAAGCTCCAATTCTTCTTCGAGCTGCGGTAAATACGAACTCTCCGTCCCGCTGGCGAGTGCGTTGAGTTCGCCCATGATGCGCTGTTTCATCTCCTCGGTCGCCTTGTTCGTGAAGGTGACGGCCAGGATGTTCCGGTACAGCCACGGATTCGCGATTACGTGCGCGATGTATTCGTATGCAAGCCGGTAGGTTTTGCCTGATCCGGCCGATGCCCTGACGATGCTGACGCTTCCCATTCGTTCGTTTTGCTGAGGGATTCTTCCAAAGTTCCGTTTGCAGGCTAAAGTTACGGTAAAGATTGGGAATTCCCTGACAAAAGCCTATATTTGTCTAAGGGAATTAAAAACGAAGAATATGAAAAAAATAGCGCTGACCTGCTCACTGGCCGCTTCGGCCCAGCAGTCCATCGTCAGCAAACGGCTGGATGCTTTCCGTAACATAGACCTTTCGGGTAACCTGCATGTCGAGCTGATCAAGGCCGATTCTGCACATATCGATGTGAAGCTCAACGGGACGAACAGCAACCGCCTCGATTGGGGGATCAAAAACGGTACGCTCAGCGTGCACCTGCGCCCCGGGGGCGAGAAGGGGGCCAGCGGCGATGTGAAGATCTATTACGATACGCTGTCATCGCTCAAAATTTCTGCGTCGAACGTTTCCATGCAGGGTACGTTGACGCAGGGTATGATCGATGTCGATATGACGGCGGGCGCAATTTTCGGTGCCGATCTCCAGCTTAAGGATATTTGTCTGAAAATTACCGGTAATTCGGTTGCGAACCTGACCGGATCGGCCAAGTACGGTACGTTGATCGCCACTTCCAAATCGAAGGTGAATGCCCGTCCGCTCACGTGTCAGGATGTACGTGTCGAGGCTACTTCCGGCGCCGAGGTGTATGTCAAGGCCGTCGAACGTATCCAGATCGTTGCGAACACCGGAGGGGCCGTCTATTATCAGGGCGAGCCCGAGATTTTCCGCAGTGCGACGAAAATGATGGGTACGGTCAACAACATCGGTAAATAGCGCTTTTCTCCGGTTTTCTTGCCTCTGTATCGATAGGCTGCATGGTGAATATTGGCCCGACCGGGGGAAGTGTGCGGGAAAATCTAAAGAAAGATCGGGCTGATTCGGAGTGTGTAGGATTGATGCCGATTCCATTTTGGCCGGCGGCGGGGATAAACGGGCTCCGGACCGTAGACGGTTGGCACGGTGGACGGCCCTGCAGCGGGCGATTTATAAAGGAGGGTTATGCGCAGTTTTATCGACGAAGTGGTTTCGTCTTTGTACGGGCGTTACGGCGATGATATTTCATCGCTGAACCTGGTTTTTCCGAGTCGTCGCGCCCGCCTCTTTTTTTCCGACGCCCTTTCGCGTGTTACGCTCCGTCCCGTGTGGCAGCCCCGTTTCGTGGGTATCAACAACCTGATGCAGCAAATCTCGGGAATTGTCTGTGGCGATCGCATCAAATTGGTGACCGAACTTTACAAGGTTTACAGCCGGCACCACGACGAAAGTTTCGACGAATTTTATTTTTGGGGCGACATGCTCCTTTCCGACTTCGACCAGATCGATAAATACCTGATCGATGCGGATGTTCTTTTTACCAATATCGGCGATCTGCATGCGCTCGAGGACCATCTTGCCTACCTGACTCCCGAGCAGATCGGCATTGTGTCGCGTTTTTGGCAAAGTTTCGGTGCGGAGAGTAATTTCTCGGACGAAAAAGCACGGTTTATGTCGATCTGGCGCACGTTGGGGACAATCTACCACGAATATCGGGCGGCCCTGTCCGTTCAGGGATTGGCTTACGAGGGGATGGTGCACCGTATCGCGGCCGAACGGATCGCTGCCGACGACCTGCCCGATGAATTTCCCGCGCCCGAGAGCCGTTACGTAATCGTCGGTTTCAACGCGTTGTCCGCTTGCGAGAAGCGCCTGTTTACTTGGTTGCGCAACAGCGGACGGGCCGAATTCTGGTGGGATTACGACGATTATTATGTCGGTAATGTCGATCATGAGGCGGGTTTGTTCCTGCGTTCCAATATCCGGGAATATCCTGCACCGCGGGATACCGGGCCGCACGGCCGTTTCGTACAGGCGAAAGAGGTCTCGGTAGTTTCGGCCCCGTCGGACAGCCTGCAGTGCAAGTATGTGCATACGTTTCTCGAAGGATTGTTGCGACGCGGTCTCAAACCGGACAAAGAGACGGCGATCGTACTGACCGACGAGAGCCTGCTGCTCCCGGTGCTTTATTCTATTCCCGATGAGATCGGTGCGGTCAATGTGACGATGGGTTATCCGTTGCGGCAGACCACGGCCTATTCGTTCGTCGAGCGGCTGTTGGAGTTGCAACGCCGCAAGCGCCGGAAGAAAGACGGCACGCTCCAGTTCTACCACAGCGATGTCGTGGGCATTCTTAACCATCCTTACATACTGGAACAGGATAGTGTCCGCTCCGGGGAGCTGATCGCCGATATCCAACGCAGCCAGCGGGTCTATGTGGAAGCCGGGCGGATTGCCGTTCCCGGGGTTACCGACCGTATTTTTTCCGCTGCGGACGGATGGACGGAGCTTGCCGATTATTTGCAACGGGTACTTGCCTGTATCGGCGGATTGCCGTCAGCCGAAGACGGTCCGCGCCGGCGCGAGTTCTTTTCGGTGATTATCGATAATCTCTGCCAGGTCGGTACGTCGCTTCGGGACAGTGGCCTGGAGGTTACGGTGCCGGTCTTTTCATCGTTGCTGAGAAAAATCCTGCAAGGCGTCCGCATCCCCTACGAAGGGGAACCGCTCAGCGGAATACAGGTGATGGGGATACTCGAAACCCGTAACCTCGATTTCGAGAATGTGCTGATCCTTTCGGCCAACGACGATACGTTCCCGGGCAATTTGGCCGCCGGGGCGTCGTTTATCCCGCATAACCTGCGGCTTGCCTACGGGTTGCCTACGCCGATGCACCATGAAGGAGTTTATGCCTATTACTTTTACCGGTTGTTGCAGCGCGCTTCGGTCGTACACATCGCTTACTGTTCCCGCAGCGACGACAAGCACACCGGCGAACCGAGCCGCTATATCTATCAACTGGATTACGAGTCGCCGCACGATGTGGTGCGGACTCAGGTGCCGCTCAGCGTAAGCCTCGCCCCGCAACACCCGCTCGCAGTGCCCAAAACTGGCGAGGTGGCGGAACGGCTGTATGCATTCCTGGACGGCGGGGGACGTACTTTTTCGCCTACGTCGTTCTATGCCTATATCGAATGTCCCCTCAAATTCTGTTTCCGCAGTATTGAACGGCTCCGGCCCGAGGAGGAGGTCGCCGAGGAGATCGATCTGCCGATGTTCGGGACGATCTTGCACAAAGCGATGGAACTGCTTTACACGCCGCTGTTGAATATTCCGGAACCCGGGCGGCAAATCCGTGCACTGATCGGATCTGCGGCGGTTGCCGATGCGGTTACCCGGGCGGTTAGCGGCGAGTACCTGCGTGATCCGTCGCTTGGCAGCGACGAATACGGCGGGAATGTCTTGCTGGTGCGAGATATCGTCGCACGTTATATCGATCGTTGCATCCTGCCCTATGACGCCGCTCATCCAGGCTTTCGGATCGAAGGTTTGGAACAGTCGGTCACGGCCCCGGTCTTCTTCTGTTTGGGTAGTGAAACACATACCGTGACCTTTGCGGGTACGTCCGACCGGCTCGACCGGTTGACGGACGGACGTGTTCGTGTGGTGGATTACAAAACGGGAGCGCCGAAAACCGAATTCCGGGATCTCGACGCGCTTTTTTCGGCCGACAGCCGGCAGCGCAATGCTGCCGCTTTGCAGACACTGCTCTATTCGATGATGGTAAGCCGCCCGACCGGCAGTGACGTACAACCGGCGCTTTACTATGTTCGCCGGATGAACGATCCCGATTACTCGCCGTTGCTGGTCGAAGGTAAGCGGGAAGTATTTTCGTTCGCTCCGTACCGGGATCCCTTGCAGGCGTATTTGCAGACGACGCTCGCTTCGCTGTTCGATTTCTCGGAACCGTTCCGCCAGTGCGACGATCGCTCGGTTTGCGAATACTGCGATTTCCGCGAAATCTGCCGGAGATAGCTTTTAAGTACACCGGATTTCCCTATTGGTATTTGATCCTGTTCGTATTTAAACTTGCAGATTTATAGGTGATAATAAGGATTGTCAGTGCCGTAGACTGTTGATTCCGTGTCCGCTTCGGATTGCCGTTTCCGCGTATTTGCAAGCAAACCGATTGTGTTATTGGCGAGCAGGATGCCGAACGGGTAGGAGAAACAGATCCGGACGTTGTTCAGAAATGTTTTTCGGTTAGCGAGTACTCGATGGCTAGATGCGGAAACAACGGAGCGGACCCAATCGGGTCCGCTCCGTTTCAAGAGTTTGTATCGGTCGTTAGTTGATCGACATCATTTCCCGGTATTTCGGCAACGGCCACAGTTCGTCGTCGACGATCAGTTCCAGTTTGTCGATATCCTGCCGGATGACCGACATGATCGGACGTACCACGTCCCAGTAACCGTTGGCCCGATCGATGATATTCTCCGTATTGTTGTATTTCTTGCGTGCGTCGATCATCTGGCGGTTGTGTTCGCGGATCGACTTGACGTATTTCGCGATCTTGGTGATCGCACGAATCTCTTCCGAAGCGAGTTCCATGTATTCGTCTGGCATGATATCTTTGAGCCCCTGCACGTTTTGGATCAGCACATTTTGGTACTTGATCGCCGTCGGCACGATGTGGTTCGCAGCCATATCGGCCAGTACGCGCGATTCGATCTGGATCTTTTTGATCAGAATCTCCAGGTTGATTTCGTGCGCAGATTTCCGATTCGCTGTAAACGCCGTGTTTCGTCAGCAGTTCTTTGTATTGCGGACGGTTGAACACCGTGAATGCTTCCGGAATGCTGCCGATGCTTTCCAGTCCGCGTTTACCGGCCTCGTCGAGCCATGCCTGACTGTAACCGTTGCCTTCGAAACGGATTTTTTTCGATGCGATAATGTATTTGCGGATTACCTGCAGGATCGCTTCATCCTTTTTGACTCCTTTGTCGATCAGTGCATCGACCTCTTTTTTGAATTGGATCAGCTCTTCGGCGATAGCCGTATTGATGACCGTCAGCGGCGCCGCGCAAGTGTGCGACGATCCCGTGGCGCGGAATTCGAACCGGTTGCCGGTAAAGGCGAACGGCGAGGTGCGGTTGCGGTCGGTGTTGTCGAGCAGGATGTCGGGAATTTTACCGATGTCGAGCTTGATGTCGGTCTTTTCATCGGGTGTCATCTTCTTGTCGCTGACCCTCTCTTCGATCGAGTCGAGCATGTCCGACAGGGTCGAACCGGCGAAAACCGACATCACGGCCGGTGGTGCTTCGTGTGCGCCGAGGCGGTGCGAATTGGACTGGGTGGCGATCGAGGCCATAAACAGCGTGCCGTAGTCGTGTGCGGCCTTGATCGCGTTGACGAAGAAGGTGAGGAACTGGATGTTGTTCTTCGGGGTTTTGCCCGGGGCCAATAGGTTCACACCCGTGTCGGTCATCATCGACCAGTTGCAGTGTTTGCCCGATCCGTTCACCCCGGCGAACGGCTTTTCGTGAAACAGCACCCGCAGTTTGTGTTTCAGCGCCACTTTGCGCATAACGGTCATCAGCAGCGTGTTGTGGTCGACCGCGATGTTGGCCTCTTCGAACATCGGAGCACATTCGAACTGGTTGGGTGCTACTTCGTTGTGGCGGGTTTTAATCGGAATGCCGAGCCGGTAAGCCTGTTCTTCGAACTCCTTCATATATTCCAGTACGCGGCTCGGGATCGCTCCGAAATAGTGGTCGTCGAGCTGCTGGTCTTTTGCCGCGATGTGCCCCATCAGCGTCCTTCCGGTTTGCATCAGGTCGGGACGTGCGAGGAAGAGCGCTTCGTCTACCAGGAAGTACTCCTGCTCCCAGCCCAGCGTGACGTTCACCTTTTTGACATCTTTGTCGAAATATTGGCAGACATCCTCTGCGGCTTTGCAAACCACTTGCAGCGATTTGAGCAGCGGGGTCTTGAAGTCGAGCGCTTCGCCCGTATAAGCGATAAAAATGCTTGGGATGCAGAGGGTTTTGTCGATGATAAAGGCCGGAGACGACGGATCCCAGGCTGAATAGCCGCGCGCTTCGAACGTGTTGCGCAATCCTCCGTTGGGAAAACTCGACGCGTCGGGTTCCTGCTGTACGAGCAGTTCCCCTTTGAAGGTTTCGAACGAACCACCGCCCTGCATCGGTTCGAAGAAAGCGTCGTGTTTTTCTGCGGTCGAGTCGTTCAGCGGCTGGAACCAATGCGAGTAGTGCGTTGCTCCGCGTTCCATCGCCCAGGTTTTCATACCCGGTGCGATCTGGTTTGCGAATTTGCGGTCGATGCGCCGCCCTTCGTCGATCGCATTGCAGAGGCTTTCGTAAGCATCTTTGGCGATATATTGCCGCATGGTTTCGCGGTCGAACACGTCGGCCCCGAAATAACCCGATATTTTTTGATCCGATAGTTTGGTCTCGATCAATTCCCTCCGGGAGATCTCGTCCAGTGCCTTGAAACGGAGTGTAGCCATGAATGAAATGTTAGTTTGACGGTTTCAGTGGCAAAAGTAGATAAAAAACGATATAAAAGACGATTCGGCCCCCTATTTTTTGGGGGGCGGAATAAAAAAATACCTGTTTTTACTGAAATTAGTCGAACGATTGCATACCGCTCTGGGCGATGCGGATGATTTTGCGGTAATCTTTGTAGTCGAGTTCCATAAAGAAGTAGTGTACCGGATCGATCCGCATGCCGTTATGGATAATTTCGTAGTGCAGGTGCGGGGCGAGCGACAGGCCGCTGTTGCCTGACTGGGCGATGATATCGCCGCGCCGGACGCTTTGGCCCTGTTTGACATAGATTTTGCCCAGGTGGCTGTATGAAGTTTCATACCCGTTGCCGTGATTGATGATTACGGTGTTTCCCGACGAGGTGCGCTGCGTGATGACACGGCTGACCCGTCCGTCGGCGGTGGCGAATACGCGGGACCCTTCGCTGACGGTGTAATCGACGCCCTGATGTGCGGTCAGGGTTTTGTAGAACGGATGGATGCGCATGCCATAAGAAGCGGTCAATAGTGTCAAATCTTTATTGATGACGGGTTGAATGGCCGGAATATAGTTGAGACCGTCTTTGAGTGAATCGGCGTACTGTTCCATTTCGGCGATCAGGTAAAGCTGGTCGCTGGCTTTCTTTTCAAGGGTATTGAGCTTGCTGAAGAACAGGTCCCCCAGTTCCCGGTTTGTCTTCGACAGCAACTCTTCGTGGGCCGCCAGTTCCTTCTCTCCGTAATCGTTGTCGAAACTGTAAGGATCGGATTCGAACAATGTCCGGAAAATGTGCCGGTCGCGCTCGACCACATTGTCTAAGATCCTTTGTATCGTGTCGTAACGCTTGTCCAGTTTCTTGTATTCGTTGCGTAGCAGTCTCGTCGAGGATTTCATCCGGTATTCGACCGGTGTGTCGAAAAAGAACGAGAAGGCTATATAATAAAGGATAGCCATCCCGGTCCATGCGAACACATGGATGACTGCACGCCAGAACTTTTTCCTGAACGCGACCTGTTGTTCGTGCCGGTGCGGCACGAGCTCTTTGAAGCGGATATGTCGGGGTTTGTCCATGGGTTATTCCGTTTCGTATGTAGTGGCCTGTGCCGACTCGACGATCTTGGCGAACTCTTCTTCGCTCATGTCTCGGCTGAAGTAGTTGAGCGGATCGACGTGCAGCCCGCGGTAGATCACTTCGTAATGGAGATGCGGTCCCGTCGAGCGTCCCGTACTGCCTACTTCGCCGATCAGCTCACCGCGGCGGACATACTGGCCCGGCGCGACGAGGATTTTGCTCAAGTGCGCATAACGGGTTTTGTAACCGAAACCGTGGTTGATCAATACCTGTTTGCCGTAACCGCGTTCGCCCTCGTTATTGAAAGCTACCCGGCCGTTGCCCGTGGCATAAACGGGGTCTCCGACCCGTCCGCCCAGGTCGATTCCCTGGTGGCCGGCGATACGTCCGGTGACCGGATGGCGCCGGGTACCGAATGCACCGATGTGTCCGCGCAGGTTGCGTTTGTTGACCGGCCAGATGGCGGGAATCGCTTCGGCCATCATCTCCTTGTTTTTGCTGAGTTCCTCCAGCTCGTCGAGCGATTTGGACTCGAGGTACAGCAGTCGGCTCATTCCGTCCAGCTCTTTCCAGGTCGAAACCATCAGGGGCGTGTAGAGGTCGTTGTTCAGGTGTTTGTATTTGCTGTCCGGGTAGGGAGTATAGATTCCCTGCATATTCAGCGAATCGGTGCCGAACAGCGAACGATAGACGCTGTTGTCGCGGTGGCGGATCTCCTGCAGCCGGGCCGTAGCGGCGCGCAGTTTGTCGTTCAGCATGTTGTATTTGATCAGCAGTTCGTTGTTGTCACGACTGATGCGGTACATTTTGGGCGTGTAGAAAAAGAACGAAAAAAGCACGTTTACGATCGAAGCGAGGATGAATCCGATCAGCACTTTTCGCAAAGCCCGGTAGAATTTGATCCGAAAAGGGATGGTGATGACCTCGTAAGTGAGGGTCTGCGGGTTGAATTTATAGCGTTTTTTTGCCATCGGATCATTTTATGTGCGCTGGGCACAACAAAATTAGACGAATTTATGTAATTTTACAACCTCTTTTGTGATTGCATTATTAACGCTCCCCAATCGAAGGATAGTATACCTCAATTATGGATTCGAATCAAATCAGAACGACATTTCTCGAATTTTTCAAGGGCAAGGAACACCTGATCGTGCCGTCGGCCCCGATGATCGTAAAGAACGACCCTACGCTGATGTTCACCAACGCGGGGATGAACCAGTTCAAGGATCTTTTCCTCGGCAACTCGCCGGTCCGCCACAAGCGTGTGGCCGATTCGCAGAAATGCCTGCGCGTATCCGGCAAACACAACGACCTCGAGGAGGTGGGCCACGATACTTACCACCATACGATGTTCGAAATGTTGGGCAACTGGTCTTTCGGCGATTACTTCAAGAAAGAGGCGATCTCATGGGCCTGGGAACTTTTGGTTGAGGTGTACGGCCTGCCCAAGGACCGCATTTATGCCACGATATTCGAAGGTAGTCCGGAGGAGGGGATCGACCGGGACAATGAGGCTTATACCTACTGGAAGCAATTTTTGCCCGAGGATCATATCCTGCTGGGCAACAAACATGATAATTTCTGGGAGATGGGGGACACCGGTCCCTGCGGCCCTTGCAGCGAAATTCATTTCGATTTGCGTGACGACGCCGAACGGGCGAAACTCGACGGACGTGAATTGGTCAATGCCGGACACCACCTGGTGATCGAAATCTGGAACCTGGTGTTCATGCAGTTCAACCGCAAGGCTAACGGCCAGCTCGAACCGCTGCCCGCACAGCATGTCGATACCGGAATGGGCTTTGAGCGTCTCTGTATGGTGTTGCAAGGTAAGCAGAGCAACTACGATACGGATGTATTCCAGCCTACGATCCAGCGTTTGGCGGCGATGGCCGGTAAAACATACGGTAAGGATGCCAAAGCCGATATAGCTATGCGGGTAATCGCCGATCACCTGCGTGCGATCGCTTTCTCGATCGCTGACGGCCAGTTGCCGTCGAATGTCAAGGCGGGTTATGTGATCCGCCGTATCCTACGTCGCGCTGTACGATATGGTTACACCTACCTCGGTTTCAACGAGCCGTTTATCTGTAAGCTGGTCGAAGGTCTGGTGCAGCAGATGGGCGACCAGTTTCCCGAACTGAGGGCGCAGCAGGATTTGATCACCAAAGTGATTGCCGAAGAGGAGAGCGCATTCCTGCGCACGTTGGCTACCGGGATCAACCTGATGGACGGTGTGATCGCGAAAGCCAAGGAGGCCGGAAAGGATACGATCAGCGGCAGCGACGCGTTCTTGCTGTACGATACCTACGGTTTCCCGATCGACCTGATCGAGTTGATCGCGCATGAGAACGGCATGAAAGTCGACGGAGACGCTTTCAGTAAGGAGTTGCAGAAACAGAAGGAACGCTCGCGCAATGCGGCTGCCGTAGATACCGACGATTGGGTGGAACTGTTCCCGATCTCCGAGAGTAAATTCGTAGGTTACGACTCCCTGGAAGCCGATGTCCGTATTTCGCGCTACCGCCGGGTGAAGACCAAGAATAAGACCTATTACCAATTGGTATTCGATCAAACCCCGTTTTACGGGAACTCCGGCGGACAGGTAGGTGATCAGGGCATCCTCGAAAGCGACGGTGGAACGGTTCGGGTTACCGATACCCAGAAAGAGAATAACCTGACCGTGCATATCGTCGAAAACCTGCCGGAAGATATTACCGCCACTTTCCATGCCGTGGTCGACAAGCAGCTGCGCGATGCGAGCGCGAATAATCACTCAGCTACACACTTGATGCATAAAGCTTTGCGTACGGTATTGGGTACGCATGTCGAGCAGAAGGGTTCGCTGGTGACGCCCGAATACCTGCGTTTCGACTTTTCGCATTTCCAGAAGGTGACCGATGAGCAAATCCGGGAGGTAGAGCGACTCGTGAACCACGATATTCGCGCGAATTTTCCGTTGGAAGAGCGCCGCGACTGTCCGATAGACGAGGCCCGCACGCTCGGTGCGATGATGCTTTTCGGTGAAAAGTACGGCGACCGGGTGCGCGTGGTCAAATACGGCGATTCGGTCGAGCTGTGCGGGGGAACGCATGTCTCCGCCACCGGTAATATCGGGTTGTTCAAGATTGTCGGCGAAAGTGCCATCTCGGCCGGTGTCCGGCGGATCGAAGCCGTGACGGGGGGTGCGGCGGAACAGTTTGTATATGGTCTCGAAGATTTGCTCCGGGCTGTTCAGAAGCATCTGAATAATCCGTCGATCGAGCAGGCCGTCCGGCGTCTGATCGAAGAGAATGCCGAAATGAGCCACCAGATCGAGCAGGTTACCCAGGAACGTATTGCGGCATTGACACAGGCATTTGCCAAAGCGGTCGTCGAGGAGGAAGGAATGCATCTGATTGCACGTCAGATAAGCGCGAATTCCGATGTAATCAAAGGTATTGCTTTCGGTCTGCGGCCGATGTTTGCGGATTTAGTCTTTGTCGGGGGCACGACCGTCGGTGAGAAAGTATCGCTCACGGTTATGCTCGGGGAGGAAATCGTAGCCCAGGGGATCAATGCTTCGCAAGTAATCCGCGAAGCGGCCAAAGAGATCAACGGGGGCGGCGGCGGCCAACCCTTCTTTGCTACGGCGGGCGGTAAGAATGCCGACGGACTCGACAACGCGATTCTCAAGGCTGTCGAATTGATCCGGGCCGGAATATCCGCAGACGGGGAATAACCGTTTCCGGGGAGTGATCCCACGCGGGACGTTCGTTCTGGATGAACAGAAAAACGAAATTAAACAGATAAGATTATACAAGTATGTCGAATAAAGTATTGCTGATGATTTTGGATGGCTGGGGCAAAGGCGACCACGGCCATGACGATGTAGTTTACTGCGCCCGTCCCGAATATATTATGGGATTGGAGAAAAAGTATCCCAATGCCGAGCTGCGTACCGACGGAGAGAATGTCGGACTGCCCGACGGCCAGATGGGCAATTCGGAGGTAGGACACCTCAATATCGGTGCGGGCCGCGTGGTCTATCAGGACCTCGTGAAGATCAATATCGCCTGTCGCGACAACTCGATCCTGAAGAACCCGGAGGTCGTGAAGGCATTTACTTATGCTAAGGAGAACGGCAAGCAGGTGCATTTCATGGGGCTGTTGTCGGACGGAGGGGTGCACAGCTCGCTGGACCACCTGCTCAAATTGTGCGATATCTCCAAGGAGTACGGTGTCAGTGACAAGACTTTCGTCCACTGCTTCATGGACGGCCGCGACACCGATCCGCGCAGCGGTAAGGGTTTCATCGAGAGTTTGCGGGACCATTTGAAGGTTTCCGGGGGCAAGATCGCTTCGATCATCGGCCGTTACTATGCGATGGATCGCGATAAACGCTGGGAGCGTGTCAAGGAAGCATACGACCTGTTGGTGAACGGCACGGGCGAGAAAGCGTCCGATCCGGTTGCCGCCGTGCAAAAATCCTATGACGAAGGTGTGACCGACGAGTTTATCAAGCCGATCGCCTGTGTCGGTGCGGACGACCAACCGTT
>ENA-ORLY01002944-ORLY01002944.1-human-gut-metagenome-genome-assembly--contig:-NODE-2944-length-14851-cov-4.735211_pt1 | contig 14851 bp, 17 predicted proteins | sample MGYA00243071_ERZ508832 | MGnify/ENA primary metagenome ERZ508832 (study PRJEB26277, sample SAMN04329777) | human gut metagenome | biome: human-associated habitat | host: Homo sapiens | place: USA...
CATAAAAATAACCTCCAAACTGAGTAATTATATCTTACATCAGTTTGGAGGTTTACACAAACTTTGGGATACTCCCGTAGTTTCATAAATTAAATCCTTTCGTTTGCCATAGGCTCCTCCCACTACCTTCAGGTGGTGGGAGGAGCCTTGTGAATCTTTCGCCATTAACCCTGACTTTCAATATACTTTTGTATAGTCGCTGACGATACTTCTCCAATACTGCAAGCAAAGTATCCGTCTGACCAAAATATCCTTTTCTTCCAATACTGTTTAGACAGAAACGAACCATACTTTTGCCATAGGTAATATGTTGTTTCTTGTTTTACAATCTTAACAATGTCGCAAACCCTATCAGTCGTATCATAACTTATTAAGAAATGCAAGTGGTCTTTGTCTGCTTCCATAGCGATTATTTCGTAGCCACGAGTATTGGCTATATCAAAAATTTTTTGCTTAACATCGTCAGTAATAGAACCTTTTAGTAGTTTCTTACGATATTTAGTTACAAGAACTATATGTACTTTTAGACTGTATTTTCGTCTGTTATGACGATTATATCTATTGTCCATAGCCTACCTCTGATAATCATTGACATTCACTAGCTATTATTATATACTATATCTAGTGAAATATCAATGAAGGGAGTACATCTATGGAACAGATGACTATAACAGCAAAAGTTCAAATAGTCGCTACTGATGCAGATAAAGTTTTGCTTGATGAAACTATGTCTGTTTATCGTGATGCCTGTAATTATGTTTCAGACTATGTATTCCAAACTCATGATTTAAAGCAGTTTTCACTGAATAAAGTTTTGTATTCTACTCTAAGAGAAAAATTTGGTCTGAAATCGCAAATGGCTCAGTCCGTTTTGAAAACGGTCATTGCAAGATATAGAACTATTCTCGAAAATCAAAATAAATGGATACGACCAACCTTCAAGAAACCTCAGTATGATTTAGTTTGGAACAGAGATTATTCTTTAACGCAAAACTGTTTTTCTGTGAATACGCTGAATGGTCGTATTAAACTGCCATATTTCGCTGAAGGTATGTCTAAATATTTTGACCACACAATCTATAGGTTTGGTACAGCTAAGCTCACAAACAAACATGGTAAATATTATCTTCACATACCAGTAACTTATGATGTCGAAGAAAGTAATATTTCTGACATTTGTAATGTTGTAGGCATTGACAGAGGAATTAACTTCGTTGTTGCGACCTATGACAGTCATCACAAGTCTGGATTTGTCAGTGGTAAAACCATTAAGCAGAAAAGAGCTGCTTATTCTAAACTTCGCAAAGAATTACAGATGCGACATACGCCATCCTCAAGGCGAAGACTAAAAGCTATCGGTCAGCGAGAAAACCGTTGGATGCAGGATGTAAACCATCAAGTATCGAAGGCACTCGTTGAAAATAACCCGAAGCACACTCTCTTTGTACTGGAAGATTTGTCTGGTGTCCGTAATGCCACAGAACGAGTTCGTACCAAAGACAGATATGTTTCTGTATCTTGGTCTTTCTATGACCTTGAACAAAAACTAATTTACAAAGCCAAACAGAACCAGTCTACTGTAATTAAGGTAAATCCTCGTTATACGAGTCAGTGTTGTCCTGTATGTGGACATATTGAGAAGGCTAATCGTAACAAGAAGTTACATCTGTTTGCTTGTAAAAACTGCGGTTACAAATCTAATGATGACCGTATCGGAGCAATGAATCTGTATCGTATGGGAATAAACTATCTTGAAGATAGTCAAGTACCTAATACAGTTATGGCTGAGTAAACTCTGCCATAAAGGGTGCTGTCAACCACCCTGCGATGTAACGCCACTTTAGATAGCGATATCTATTGGGGTTAAAGGTCGGAGGCGTAAGCTGTTAGTACGACTGGGCAGTTACAAGCCCATGACCTTTAGGTCGTGGGTAGTTGACAATTCGGGCAGAAGTGCCAAAAAGAAAAACAGAGAAAAGAAAAAAACAGGCAGAAGAGTAGGAAAATGTAAGATAGAAAAAGTAAAAATCCAATTGACATAGCTCGTTTCCTATGTTAGGATAGTCCTAACAACAATTTAGCGTGGTAAATTGATGAATTACTAAAGGAACGGGAGAATGAGTTATGAAAAAATTATCGGCAATGGTTATGGCAGGCGTGATGGCGCTTGGAATGGTTGGCTGCGGAAGCACAGCTGCAGAAGCACCGGCAGAAAGTACAGTACCTGCTGCAGAGAGCACAGCAGCAGAAACAACAGAAAGCACGGCAGAGGCTCAAACAGAGACAGCAGATGCACAGACAGAAGCAGGCAGACAGTTTGTAGTGGGATTCGATGCAGAGTTTCCGCCTTACGGCTATAAAGATGACAGCGGCGAATATGTCGGCTTTGACCTGGATCTGGCACAGGAGGTTTGCGACAGACTTGGCTGGACACTGGTAAAACAGCCCATCGACTGGGATGCAAAGGATATGGAGCTGGATTCCGGCGCGATCGATTGTATCTGGAACGGCTTTACCATGAACGGCAGAGAAGATCAGTACACCTTCAGTGTTCCTTATGTAGATAACAGCCAGGTATTTGTTGTGGCAGAAGACTCTGGCATTACCTCCAAGGAAGACCTTGCGGGTAAGGTAGTCGGCGTACAGAAGGATTCCTCCGCACTGGCAGCACTGCAGGGCGATGAGAAGGCTCTGGCAGATACCTTTGCAGACCTGCCGCAGTATGCAGATTACAATACCGGCTTCATGGATCTGGAGGCAGGTGCGATTGATGCGCTGGCACTGGATATCGGTGTTGCAAATTATCAGATTGCTTCCAGAGGAGACGGCTATGTGATCCTGGACGAGTACCTTTCCACCGAGCAGTACGGTATCGGATTTAAGAAAGGCAACGACGAATTAAAGGATACCGTAGAAAAGACGCTGCTGGAAATGGCAGATGACGGAACCTTTATGGAAATCGCAGAGAAGTATGCAGACTACGGTCTGGTAGACAGCGTATGCCTGGGAAAGTAAGCTGAAAATAGAATCCTGCTCTACAGGATTCTTCGCCTGCGGCGGGTCGCATAAACGACAGGATTCCATTCCACCGCAGTGCGATCCTCGCGGAGCGTTTTTATCGTATAGAAACGAGGTTTTCTATACGATAAAAAACAGAATGCAGGTCGGAGAAAACTCTGGCCTGCCTTTGTGCGCTAATAAGAATACAGAAAACCGGATCAAATCCGGTATGGAAAAGGAAGAACGGGAATGGATTTAGGAACGATGGTTCGGGAACTGGGAACAGGAATGCTGATCACGACGGAGATCTTTGTGCTGACGCTGGTATTTTCCCTGCCCCTTGGAATGGTGCTGGCCTTTGGGCGGATGGCAAGGCTGAAAGTGCTGAGCTTTTTGACAAAGCTTTATATTTCGATTATGCGGGGAACGCCGCTGATGCTGCAGCTGATTGTGGTCTATTTTGCGCCCTATTATGTGTTTGGAATGAAAATCTCCAAAAGCTACCGGATGATCGCGGTAATTCTTGCATTTGTGTTAAACTACGCGGCGTATTTTGCGGAAATATACCGTTCTGGAATCGAGTCCATGCCGGTCGGGCAGTATGAGGCAGCAAAAGTATTGGGATACAGCCGCGTTCAGACGTTTTTCCGGATTATTTTGCCGCAGGTCATCAAGCGGGTGCTTCCGGCAGTAACCAACGAAATGATCACGCTGGTAAAGGATACATCCCTGGCCTTTGTGCTGACAGTAACGGAGATGTTTACGATTGCAAAGCAGATTGCAGCGGCACAGGCTTCTGTAATGCCACTGATGGCAGCAGGAGTATTTTATTACATTTTTAATCTGGTCGTTGCAGTTGTTATGGAGCATGTGGAAAAGAAGTTAAATTATTACCGCGGATAATGCAGGATGCCAGAGAGACAGTTAGAGGAGCGAAGCTTTATTTCTGCAGTCAGACGGAAATTCAGGAAAGGTACGAAGTTACAATGAATCAGATTTATCTGGAAATGAATCATATAAAAAAAACATTTGGGGAGCTGGAGGTCTTAAAGGATATTTCTCTTTCCGTCCATAAGGGAGAAGTCGTATCGGTGATCGGTCCGTCCGGCTCCGGCAAATCGACACTGTTGCGTTGTGTGACCATGCTGGAAAAAATGGATGGCGGCGAGCTTTCTTTTCTCGGAGAAAAGGCTGCGTGGGAAGAAAACGGAAAATGTGTCTATGCAAATAAGAAGCAATTAAAGGAAATCCGGAAAAATTTCGGCCTGGTGTTCCAGAATTTCAACCTGTTTCCGCATTATACAGTGATGAAAAATATCATCGATGCACCAGTCTGCGTAGATGGTGTTTCCAAAGAAGAAGCAAAAGAACGCGCATGGAAGCTGTTAAAACAGCTGGGGCTGTCGGATAAGGCAGATGCCTATCCCTATCAGCTTTCCGGTGGACAGCAGCAGAGAGTATCGATTGCCAGAGCGCTTGCTCTGCAGCCAAAGGTTTTATTTTTTGACGAGCCGACCTCAGCGCTTGACCCGGAGCTGACCGGAGAAGTGCTGCGCGTCATCCGGCAGCTGGCAGACGAGCACATGACTATGGTGATCGTTACACACGAGATGCAGTTTGCCAAAGAGCTTTCGGATCGCGTGATCTTCATGGAAAAAGGTCTGGTCTGCCAGGAGGGTACGCCGGAGGAAGTGTTTGGAAACCCGAATGCCCGTGTGAAGGAGTTCATCGGTCGTGTCATGCAGGTCTGAAGGACACACCTCCCTTGACAGCTATTCTGATTCCTTGCTATACTTAAGTCTACGATAAAGAGGGAAAGGATCAGGAAAATAGGGAGACTAAGGGGGTGGTGTCCATGTTTCGACTATTGATTGTTGACGATGAGTATTATGTGCGTGTCGGTATCAAAAGCGCAATAGACTGGTCTGAAATCGGTGTGGAGGTCGTAGGAGAGGCCGCAGATGGAGAAGAGGCATTGGAAATGGCCCTTTCTTCCAGACCGGATATTATCCTGACAGACGTCCGCATGCCGTTTATGGACGGACTTACGTTGATGGAGCGGCTTAGGTCGAAAATGCCGGAATGTGGTTTTATTGTATTGAGTGGTCATAACGAATTTGAATATGCTCGTCAGGCGATCCGACAGGGAGCCTTTGCGTATCTTCTGAAACCGATAGATCGACAGGAACTAAAAGATACCGTGTTTGCTGCTATGAAGAAAATGCAGGACAACAGGAGCGCAAGGGAATACTATGAGGTATTGTCTGGCGAGTATTTTGAACTGCAGCAGCGTTTTCTTCAGAGCCTGCTGAAGATATCGTGATCGAGGATATGTATCGCCAGGCAAGAGGGCTGAAAGGATAAACGAGAGGAAGAGGGCAGATACCGGAGCGGGGTCTGCTCTTTTACAAAAGGGGAAGAAAGAGGATAAAAATGATGGAAAACAAAAGAGGAAAAAAGATTATCTGCATTGATATTGGAGGCACGGCGATAAAATCCGGGATCATGGATGAAAACATGAATTTTTTAAGGACGGATGTGATGGATACGCCCAGAGGCGGAGCAGGAATCATGGATGCGGTATTGGAACGGATTTCAGAGTATTTGAGCACAGCTGCGAATCCGGAGGCAGTGTGCGTCTCCAGCGCGGGGATTATTGATTCTGACAGAGGGGTCGTTGCTGAAGCAAATGAAAATCTGATTCCCGGATATACGGGGATGAATATCTCTGAAAAAGTACGGGAACGGTTTGAGATTCCGTGCTATGTGGAAAATGATGTAAACTGCGCGGCCATGGCGGAGGCTTATCAGGGAGTCGGCAGAGGACATTCCTCTATGCTGATGCTGACGGTCGGAACGGGGATAGGCGGAGCTTTTTTGGAACGGGGAAAAATATAAAAGGGGCATACCTACAGTGCGTGCGAGGTGGGATACATGCATATGGACGGAAGCTCTTTTGAAGAACTGGCGGCAACATCTGTCCTGGTAAAGAGGACGGCAAAACGCCTGTCGAAAAGCTGTCTTGAGATTTCCGGGAAATGGATTTTTGAACAGGCTCAAAGCGGCAATAAGGTATGTATTGAGGAAATTGACAGAATGTGCGATATTCTGGCGAAAGGGATCGCCAATCTGTGCTATGTGCTCAATCCGGAAATCGTAGTGATCGGCGGGGGAATTTCTGCACAGGAGAATTATTTGCGGCCAAGGATTGAAAAGGGATTAGACCGCTATCTGATTCCGGAGGTTCGGAGAAAAACAAAGCTTGGGTTTGCAAAGTTTGGTAACCATGCGGGGATGCTGGGAGCATGCTGTGCGGCGGGAATTTTGGAAAAATATAGAATGAAAGATCAATGAGAATGTAAGAGGTATGTTTGGATGGGCAGTGTAAAGCATTTGATGATGGAAGAATATGAGAATATGACTTCTGTAGAACAGTCGATTGCAGATTTCTTTATTAAAAATGAAGAATACATGGACTTTTCAGCGAGAAATATCAGCAGAATTCTTTACATTTCTAATGCGACATTATCGCGCTTTGCCAAGAAATGCGGATATAAAGGATATCGGGAACTTGTTTTCGATTATGAAAAAGAGCTTCAGGAGCAGATAAATGAGGACAGTATCAGCGAACTTGCTAAAAAAGTAAAATGTACATATGGCGGCCTTCTGGAAGAAGTATTTCAGCAGTTGGATGAAGAAAAGATATGCCAAGCGGCAGAAATGGTAAGCAGCTATAAGCGTGTTCTTGTCTGTGGTCTGGGGAGTTCGGGCTATGCGGCTTCTGAAATGGCATTTCGTATGATGCGTCTGGGGCTTCAGATTCAGTCTGTGACGGATTCGCAGGTTATTCAGATGGCGGCAGCGGTGGCAGATGAAGACTGCCTGATGATCGCGATTTCATTAAGCGGCAATACACAGACGATTACGGAGGCAATCCGTATAGCAAAAAGCAGAGGAGCGGGAGTCGTACTGATTACGGCAAACAGAGAGGCTGAAATTGATTGTGATGTTGTATTATATACGGCAACTTCCAGAAATCTGGATCAGGGAATCGCAATTTCGCCCCAATTTCCTATTCTGGTACTGACGGATATTTTTTATGGATACTATTTTAAAAACGATACTAAAATAAAAAGGCAAAGATACCATATGACATTGGAAACCCTGAATAAAAAGAAATCCTGAAAATGGATTGGATAATTTTAACGATTTCTGAATATATTTTCACATTTTTTGTAGAAACAGCTTCTTTTGAGATAGTATTTCCCAAAGGAGGCTGTTTTGTTGCACAAATAATAGGACGTTGTTATAATGCAAACATCAACAAATACCTAAAGGAGGAACAGGGATATGAAAAAGAAAGTAATAGGAGTGCTTCTGGCTACGGCAATGGCATTTGGCTTGGCTGCATGTGGAAACAGTGCCGGGGGAGAAGCTGTAAAGCAGGAAACAGAAAAGGCAGAAGAAGCTAAAGCAGGGACAAAAGAAGAAAAATCAGGAGAGGTAACGACTGTAACACTTTGGTCATTTAAAGCAGAAGATAATGACCCTACGGCATCTTCTTCCAGATTGAAAAAGCTGATAGACGATTTCAATGCATCTCATGAAGATATCCAGGTGGAAGTCAGCTTTGGAAAAACGTATGATAATGTGGTGACCGCAATCGCATCTCAGGATACGCCGGATCTTTTTGATATGTACTGGCAGTATGCGTCGCCCTTGGCAGCAAGAGGAGCATTATATGATCTGACAGAATTCGTGGAAAATGATGCGGAATTTGAAAAAGCAGATTTTTTGGAAAGAGTATGGGATTTGTGTACTGTAGACGGAAAGATATATTCTATTCCCAATCTGGCATCTTCTTCTTTTGCAGTTTATAACAAAAATGTTTTAAAAGAAGCCGGGTGGGAGAACTTCCCGACAACCTTTGAGGACATGATTCAGTGTGCAAAGGATTGTTATGATCTGGAAAGTACAAGTATGGGAATGAATCCTTTGTCCCCTTGGCTGGATAACGTCCTTTGGCCTTCAATGACAGAAGCGAGCTGGAATGATGCGGATGGAAATCCTGTGTTTGACAGTGAGGCGATGCGTCTGGCATATTCTGCACAGAAGGAGCTTATCGATTATCAGGGCGGATATGCGGTAGCAACCGGTTGGGAAAGTGATTTTGGACCGGCAAGAGGCAGTGTGACAGATCCGATACTGACGGGTGAAGCTGGATTTCTTCTTCTTCCGGACAGCGCGATTTCGTCAATTTATAATGCAGGTGTAGAAGCAGGATATGCATATGGCGAGGATTGGGGCATTGCACGCGTTCCCGGAAAATCCATGTTTACTGCAGCAGTATATGAAATGAATGCAAAGACCAAAAATCCGGAAGCTTCATGGGAAGTAATGTCTTATCTGAATTCAAAGGAAGCGATGACATATCTTGCGGAGGGAGAAAAGGGAGTTGGCGCATTGATGCCTCGAAAGAGTGCGTTGGATGCCCTGTTGGATAAAGAAGGGGTTTGCGATGCACTGAAGGAAGTTGCGGTATTGCTGAAAGAAGCGGATCTTCAGTCATTTCCAATGAGTGGCTATGTGAATGAGTATCTTGGCGCAATCGGAAATAACATGACTGCTTATATGGAAGGAACGATGGATATGGATACGGCAGTGTCCAATATTCAGGAAGAGGTTCAGGCAGCTGCAGACGCATTTAATGGCAAGTAAAACATCCTGGGAATAAGATATTGGGGTAATGGACGGGGTGGTGTGAGACCACCCCGTCTGTTTTAGGAAGGAACCTTCAAATAAACTAATTGAGGAAGGAAGGAATATGAATGAAAAAAGTGGTCGGGAGAAAAGAAAAGTTCGGATCTTCCAGTAAAAGGGAGGCACGTTTTTTTTGGAAGGGAATATTGTTTGCATCTCCATGGCTGATCGGTTTTGTGTGTTTTATTTTATTGCCTGTATGTTTGGCTTTTTATTACAGTTTTACAGACTATAATCTTTTTAACGAGCCTGCGTGGGTAGGACTGAAAAATTATAAAGATGCTTTTAAGGATCAGTATGTTTGGAAGGGTCTTAAAAATACGCTGTATATGGTTGTTATTTCACCAATTGTTGGTATGGTAGTGTCACTTTTGCTGGCACTGCTTTTGAATCAGAAAAATATTCCCGGTCTTCCGTTTTTTAGGACAGTATTTTATTTACCGTCTCTTGTTCCTGTGGTGGCAAGCGTCATGCTGTTGACCTGGTTATTGAACGGACATTATGGATTGGTAAATCAGATTCTGGGTCTGATCGGAATTGAGGGGCCTGCATGGTTAAATGACCCCAAATATACAAAGATTTCTTTGATGATCATGGATGCCTGGAGATGTGGGGGAACAATGATCATTTATCTTGCAGCGCTTCGTTCGGTTCCGGCATCCTTGTATGAAGCGGCAGAACTGGACGGTGCAAATGGTATTAAAAAGTTTTTTCATATTACAGTTCCCTGTATTTCTCCAACAATTGAATTTAATGTTATTATGTCCATGATTGGTGCATTCCAGTATTTTACGCAGGGTATGCTTCTGGTATCAGTTGGAGGAAACCAGATCAACGGGGGACCTGGAAATTCATTGCTGTTTTATAATTTGTATTTATATCAAAATGCATTTTCCTACTTTAAGATGGGGTATGCCTGTGCTTTGGCAGTGCTGCTGTTTCTGATTGTAATGGTTACGACAGCTTTGACAAGAAAACTCAGTGACAGAATCGTTAATTACGATGTAGAGTAGGAGGGATGAAATGAAAGCTGTTTATAAAAAGATACGTGAAATGATGATTTATAAAGGAGTAAGAGGCAGAGCTGCTCACATATTTGGTGTGATCATGTTGGTTTTTCTGGGGCTTGTATTTGCAATGCCTCTTTACTGGATGATTTCAACAGCACTTAAGTACGAGACTTATTGTTTCACAACGCCGCCGCAGTGGTTTCCAAATCCGATTAAATGGAGTAACTTTACGGAAATCTTTGGGAGAATGGATATGGCAAGGTATATAAAAAATACATTGATCACATCGATTCTTCCTGTGATCGGGACATTGATTTCCTGTCCGATGGTTGCTTATTCGATTACAAAGATCCCGTGGAAAGGAGGGAAGTATCTGTTTCCGATCATTTTGATGACGATGATGATCCCATCGATGGTAACGCAGATTCCAATGTATGCGACATGGTCAAAGCTGGGAATGCTGAATACATTCATTCCCCTGGTATTGCCCAGTTTTTTTGGAAGCACTTATTATATTTATTTGTTTCGGCAGTTTATGAAGTCGTTGCCGACCAGCGTAATAGAAGCCGCCCGTATTGATGGGGCAGGAGATTTCAGGATACTGTACAGTATTGTATATCCGATGTGTTCCTCTATTTTAACAACGGTAGCAGTCATGGTATTTATTGCCTGCTGGAATGATTATGTAGGGCCGCTGATGTATCTGCAGGACAGTAAATTGTATACATTGGGCATTGGATTGCAGATGTTTAAAAATGCAGCGCAGCCGGAATGGACGCTTCTGATGGCAGCAAGTACAGTGTTTACAGTGCCTTTGATTGTAATTTTTTTCTTTTGTCAGAATGCTTTCCTGAACGGAATACAGACAACATCAGGTATTAAATAGGAAAGCGGTAAAAGGTATGAATTCCACTAGAAAGAAAATGTGAGGAATAGAGATGGAAAGGTCAATAGAGTCGGTATTTCATAAGTTGATTGTGTCATGTCAGGCATTGCCGGAAGAGCCGCTTCATTCTTCTTTTATAATGGGAAGGATGGCAGTTGCGGCAAAAGAAGGAGGAGCCGGAGGCATCAGAGCCAATTCGGTAGAGGACATCAGAGAAATCAAAAAAAATGTTGATTTACCGATTATTGGAATTATAAAAAGAGATTATCCGGGCTGTTCGGTACGGATCACGCCGACAATCCGAGAGGTGGATGAACTGATGCAGGTAAAACCGGATGTGATTGCGGTAGATGCTACATGCCGAAGGCGTCCGGATGGCAGAAAACTTGAAGAATTTTATGCTGAAATCAGAGAAAAATACCCGCAGCAGCTTTTGATGGCAGATTGTTCTACGATGCAGGAAATGCTTTATGCAGATAAATTAGGATTTGATTTTATTGGAACAACGCTGGTTGGATATACGGAAGAAAGTAAGGGCTGTCAGATAGAAAAGAATGATTTTGAACTGATACGGGAATTGATTAAAAGAGTTAAACATCCTGTGATCGGAGAGGGAAATATTAATACTCCGCAGAAATTGAAACGGGTTATGGAAATAGGCGTATATAGCGTTGTTATAGGATCTGCGATTACCAGACCGCAATTGATCACAAAAAAATTTACGGATGCTTTAAAAGAATAAATAGTTAAGTTATAAAGCAGGAGAGGATAGCGGTATATGAAGACATTGATCGTATCGGATTCAAAATGTGATTTTGTGGATGTGTTAGAAAGCTGCGGCGCAGAAACAGAATGTATTGAATTTCAAAAAGTATTGACTGTTAATTTGGAGGACTACGATTCGTTTTGTATTTTGCCGGAAGAAAGCGGCGCTTATCTGGAAGCAAGATTTCGGGAAAAGCTGGAGAAAGAAGCGGGAAAAGGGAAAAAAATTTTTCTGCAGGCAATTCGGGGATTTCAGGATATTTTATGTGGAGAACCAACAGACAGTACTAAAAGCAGGATGATTTATCTTGAGCCCTCTGAAGAAAAAATCCCGGGATTTTGTACTGGAGATCTTTTGGATGATGAAGCAAACCGGATGTGTGTGCCGGAATTTCATGCGGAAGAAATTGAACCTGTTTTTATCTATCAGGAACACATTATAGCGCATACGCATACAAAGATGTCAGAAGAGGAAATCCTTAAAAATGGAAAGCCGGGGGTATGGAAAGTCGGAAAAAATATTTTATGGGCAGGATTTATATTGCGCAGTTTTAATGAAGCAAGATTTTCGCCAAGTGTGAAATGGAAAGCTTTTATTCAATATCTTGCACAATGGATCACGGGGAAAGAACCTGATTTTTATCCGGCGTCAATCGTACATTATGGGACAATGGAGAATTTAGAGGATTCTGAAAAATTTGAACATTGCAGAAAAGAAGCGATTGAAAAAGGAGTGCGCTGGTTAGAGCGATTTCTGGTCGATGAAGGAAACGGCGGAATCAAGGAAGGGATTGCGCATAATATTGATTCAGATGGAAAATATACGGTATTGGATGGGGTCAGAACAGACTGCACGGGAGAGAGCGCAGGGGCATTTAAAATGTATGCATATTTAAGCGGGGAAAAAGAATATGCAGCATTGGCCGGTAAGATGGAAAAAATTGTTTACGGTCCTATGTTTATCAGAGGCGGGCGGCTCGATGGTATGGTGCGATGGTGCACCAACTCATGGAATGTATGTTATCAGGATGATGTGGCGAGAGCGTTGCTGCCTGGATTGTATGATGCTTTGTATATGGGAAATTGTTCTCATGTGGAAGATATCTGTCGCGCAATGGATTTTTTAATCCGCACGACTGCAAAAGATGGATTGCGGATCTTCAGAACGGATAACTACGATCTGACAGAAATGGAAATGGATAGGCTGAGACAAGAGGAACACGGACTTCCTTCTGCTCACTATAATGCCTATTATCATGCGGCACTTTTGCTGGCAGGAAGGGCGAGCGGAAAGAGACAATATACAGAAGTGGCGCAAAAAGGGCTGGAGCGCATGATGGAGCTTTATCCGGAAACGGCCAGAGAACAAAGCGAGACGGAAGAAATGTGCAGACTGATCTTGCCGCTTGCAGTTTTGTATCAATCCACGGGGGAGGAAAAGCACAGGCAAATGCTATATCGCGTTGCGGAGGATTTGCAGAAGGTGCGACATCCCTTTGGAGGATATCGAGAGTGGGATACCGGATATCGGGCTGCTTTTTCAAGAGAATCCAGAGAAGAATGTTCTGTATTGACGGAGAATGGAGATCCGGTGGCCGATTTGTTATATTCCAGCAACTGGCTTCCGATGGGATTTGCCTTTGCATATGAAGCAACCGGTGACAGATGGTTTCATGAACTATGGAAGGATTCAGTGATTTTTTGCTTAAAAACGCAGATGTTCAGTGACAGGACACATTTGGATGGAGCCTGGTGCAGAGCATTTGACATGGATCTGAAAGAGGCATATGCGGCGCCGCACGATGTGGGATGGGCAGCTTATGCCTGTGAAACAGGTTGGACTGTTTCGGAAATTTTAATGGGAATGATGATGCCGGATATTTTGAAAAAAAGGAAATAGGATACTCATAAAAACGGTCACTTTTCATAAAAGGAAAAGTGACCGTTTTTTGGATGAGGGAATTATTCTTCTTTCAAAAGAATCTGCTGCAGCCTTGGCCAGAGAAGATGAGTGGTGATTGTTGAGATAATTCCCGGAATACCCAGGAAAAAGAAAAGCAGGCCAAGCCAGAGATTGGATGACAGAATCAATATAAAACCCAGTTGAAGCAATGCAGGAATGATACATCTGAAGCCACAGGAGGGAATCAGAAGAACAGCATTTTTTAAGACAGCTTTGACGGGAAGCCGGAATAAAGCAACCTGAAGTAAGAGCATGGTGGTGTAGCAGCTGACTAAAAATAAAATTAGCACTATCAGTAAGTAATAGAGCAATGTGGAAGTGGATTTTTGCCTGTTTCCGCCTATTATATATATTCCGCAGAGAATCCATAAAAAACCGGAAATCAGACCGGGAAGAATGGATGCCTTTAAATTGTGAATAAAAAATGAGACAAAGGCAATGCGCACAGAAGGAGCGATTCTTCTGGTATATTCACAGCAGCGGTGATACAGAGCAGCCATTCCGGCAGCTGCAATCGGTGAAAAAAGCCATGCTCCGGCCAGAAAAATCAATCCTCCGGTATGAAGGGTGAGTTCAGTCAGGAGAAGTAAGGGAAGAACAGTTAGAAAAAATAGCAGGTTATTTAATAGAAGATCTGTCAGATTCGGAAATAAGATTCTGCGCAGGAAAAACAGAATGCCTGTTTGGGGATCTTCTTTGCCCGGAATAATTTCAGGGACAGGTTCGGGATGTTTTTTGGAACGCCGTTTTTGGGCAGCCAGTTCCTGTTCATAATGAAGCTGGCTGTAATTTTGTTTTTTCTTTTTCATGGTGCACTCCGTTTCGTACATATAATGATATATTGCTTTCTTCCTATTATAAAGGAAAAAGAAAATAAGGCAAGTTGATAATATTGATAGAAAGGATGAGAAAACAGAAAAAGAATGTGCAGATGCAGATGGTCTTGTATTTTCAGTGGATATGCTTCTGTATGGAGGTCTGGTTCCATCCAGAATACATTGCGATACAGAAGAAAGTCTGCAAAAACGGTTGACTGTATTGAAAGACATCCGTAAAAGAAATCCTGAAATGGTCATTTATGGATTTCAGGTAGTTATGCGTTGCCCGAATTATTCCAGCAGTGATGAGGAACCTGATTATTATGAAATTTATGGTGCGCAGATTCATAAAGCAGGGGAAGTTTTGCATAAAGACCGCTTGGGAATTTCTCATAAGGTTTTGATGTATCCGGGAGCGGATGAAGTAGGACTGACACTGATATCCAGAATCCTGAATCATCTTTATGAAAAGAAGCCCAAAATATATGTAAAGTATGCCAGCGAGAAATCGAAATATATGCCATGGAAGCGTATGTTTGAGGTCGGATTTCGGGCAGGGATAAATCGACGCAATTTCCCGGATGGTTCCCGGTGTTTTAAAAAATGAGGATTCCGGCGTGACAGAAAGCTTTCAGGAGAATCTGCTGGA
>ENA-ORLY01002955-ORLY01002955.1-human-gut-metagenome-genome-assembly--contig:-NODE-2955-length-14819-cov-2.951567_pt1 | contig 14819 bp, 14 predicted proteins | sample MGYA00243071_ERZ508832 | MGnify/ENA primary metagenome ERZ508832 (study PRJEB26277, sample SAMN04329777) | human gut metagenome | biome: human-associated habitat | host: Homo sapiens | place: USA...
CGAGGATCTTTTCCTCGGTCTGCTTTCCGCACACCGAGCAGGTCAGCGTCTTTATTCCGTCCTTTGTGCAGGTCGGCTCACGCGTGACCTTCTCCTCGTATTTGTGGTCGTTTGTCTTAGGGATAACGACCCGTTCCGTCTTGCCGCAGACGCTGCAAGTCTTGGTGCCTTCGCCGTCGGTCTTGCACGTTGCCTCGCGCGTTACCGTTTCGGTGTACACATGCTTGTCGTTTACGGGAATTGCCTCCTCTACCGTCTCGCCGCAGCGCTCGCAGGTATAGCGGCGCTTACCCTCGGTCTTACAGGTTGCCTCGGTCACGGTCTGTACCGTTCCTATCTTAGGCGAGTGACCCTTTGCGCCGATCGGCTCAAGCTAGGTCTCACGGCATTTTCTGCATTTCAGGACCTTGACTCCGTTTTCGGTGCAGGTCGCCTCTGTCTGAGTTATGCCGTTATCCCACACGTGGTCGCAGGTTCGCAGCGACAGCGGGATGGCAATGGCGGCGGTCAGTACTATCACCCCGCCGATAACGCCGAAAGTGACGTTTCGCTTTACCGTATTGGTGGTGATAAATTCCTTTATCCGCCCGGGTAGCTCTTTAATATTCATATTTGACCTTTCTGTCCCGCATGCCGCTTCGGTATCTGCCTTGCGGCAATGAGCGGGGTGCGGGATGCGATCAGATGCTCAGTCCCTTTGCAAGATAGGGAGCAAGCTCCTTGATGTTTGCGTTTGTTGTATTTATGCATAGGTCGTAGTTAACCTTATCGCCCCAGCGCATGCCGGTATAGAACTCATAATATTTCGCTCTTCCGCGGTCGATTGTGCGGATGGTGCGCTGCATCTCCTTGACCGACATGTTTTCGCCGTCATCCTCGCGGTCGAGGCAGCGTCGAACGCGCGAGTCCATATCAGCGTAGATGAACATTCGCAGCGGCTTCATATCCGAGAGAATGTAGTCCGCGCAGCGTCCGATGAGCACGCACGGGCCCTGATCGGCGAGCCGCTCGATGATCTTGACCTGATAGGAGAACAGCGCCTCGTCCCTGAGGTAGGATTTCGAGGAGTCGTTCGGCACCGGCATATCGCCGCGGTAACGGGCGTGCAGACGCGCGATGAAATCGCTCTTGAGGCGCTCGTCGGAGAACAGCATCGCGTTTACGCCACTGTCCTCGGAGGCCATGGTGATGATCTCACGGTTGTAAAACGGGATGCCGAGCCGCTCCGCCAGCATCTTGCCTACCGTCTTGCCGCCCGAGCCGTACTGCCGGGCGATCGTAATGATATAAGGCTTCATAAAACCAACCCTCTTTTCCAAATTACTCGCCGAGATAAGCCTTCTTGATCGAGTCGTCGTTCAGCAGATCGGAGGCTTTGCCGGTCTTGACGACCCTGCCGGTTTCGAGAACGTAGCCGCGGTCCGCGATGGACAGCGCCTTCTTCGCGTTCTGCTCGACCAGAAGCACGGTCGTGCCCGCCTTGGAAACGTCCTCGATGATCTTGAAGATCTCGCCGACGAACAGCGGGGACAGACCCATCGACGGCTCGTCGAGCATGAGGAGCTTGGGCTTGCTCATGAGCGCGCGGCCCATCGCGAGCATCTGCTGCTCGCCGCCGGAGAGTGTGCCGGCGATCTGACGGCGGCGCTCCTTCAAACGCGGGAAGCGCTCGTAAACGTCCGCGATGCCCGGCTCGATGGTGGAATTGGGCTGCGTGTACGCGCCCATCTGCAAATTCTCCTCCACGGTCATCTGCTGGAAGATGTGACGTCCCTCGGGAACCTGCGCCAGACCGTGCTCAACGATCTTATGCGGCGCAACGCCCTTGAGGTCATGGTCCTCAAAGAGGACGCTGCCCATCTTGGGGTGCAGCAGGCCGGAGATCGTGTTCAGAATGGTGGATTTGCCCGCGCCGTTCGCGCCGATGAGCGCGACGACCTCGCCCTCGTTTACCTCGAAGGAAACGTCACGCAGCGCATGAATCAGGCCGTAGTAAACGTTGATGTCCTTGACTTCGAGCATTGCCATAAGCTTGTTTCCTCCTCTCTTATTCGCCCAGATAAGCCTTGACGACTTCCGGATTGCTCAGAACTTCCTTCGGCGTACCCTCCGCGAGCAGACGACCGAAGTTGAGTACATACAGATATTCGCAGATACCCGAGACCAGCTTCATGTCGTGCTCGATGAGCAGGACGGTGACGCCGAAGCGCTTGCGGACGACCTCGATGGTCTCCATCAGCTCCTCAGTCTCGTTCGGGTTCATGCCGGCTGCCGGCTCGTCGAGCAGCAGCAGCTTGGGCTCGGTCGCGAGCGCGCGCGCGATCTCGAGCTTGCGCTGCTTGCCGTAGGGCAGGTTGGCCGCGCGGTAGTCCGCGACGCTCTCCAGACCGAACACGCTCAGCAGCTCCATCGCCTTCTCGTCCATCTGCTTCTCCTTTTTGCGGTAGGAGCCGAGGTGGAACATGCTTTCCGCGAACGAGTAGGTGATCTGGTTGTGCAGACCGGTCTTTACGTTGTCCAGAACGCTCAGTTCGGAGAACAGGCGGATGTTCTGGAAGGTGCGGGCAACGCCCATTTTGCAGATCTCGTGCGGCTTCTTGCCGATGAGGTTCTGTCCGTCCAGACGGATGCCGCCGTCAGTCGGGCGGTATACGCCGGTCAGCATATTGAAGACGGTGGTCTTGCCGGCGCCGTTCGGGCCGATGAGACCGACCAGACCGCCCTTTTCGATCTTCATGCTCAGCTCGTCAACGGCGCGAAGACCGCCGAACGAAATGCCGAGCGAGGTTACTTCGAGCATAGCCATGAGTTACGCGCCCTCCTTTCCGGACTTCTCCGCTCTCTCGAGCTTTTCCATCTGCTTCATGCCGCGCTTTTCGAGCATGCGCTTTTTGAGCGAGGAGTTGTTGAACAGCATCATCGCGATCAGCAGGATCGCGTAGATGAGCATACGGTAGTTGCTCAGGCCGCGCAGCAGCTCAGGCAGCAGCGTGAGCAGCGCCGCCGCGATGATCGAGCCCCAGATGTTGCCGAGGCCGCCCAGAACGACGAATACGAGCACGAGGATGGAGGTGTTGAAGTCGAACTTTGCCGCGGTAACGGTCGAGAAGTTCATCGCGTACAGCGTGCCTGCCATGCCGGCGAAGGCCGCGGAAACGACGAAGGCGAGCAGCTTGTAGTGCGTGACCGAGATGCCGATGGAGTCGGCCGCGATCTTGTTGTCACGGACCGCCATGACTGCGCGGCCGGTGCGGCTGTTGATAAAGTTCAGCACGAAGAACAGGGTCACGAGGATGAGAACGACGCCCGAGGTGAACGTCGAGATCTTGGCAACGCCCGATACGCCGATCGGTCCGTTGATGATCATCTTGCCGCCGTCGCCGAGCTGAAAATTCTGCTCGACCAGGCTGAAATGCAGGCCGTCCGCATCCCTGCCGAGGTACATGACGTTGACGATGTTCTTGATAATCTCGCCGAAGGCGAGAGTAACGATGGCGAGGTAGTCGCCCTTGAGGCGGAGCACCGGCACGCCGACGATGACGCCGGCGAGCGCCGCGAAGGCCGCGCCGACGATCATGGCGACAGCCAGACGCAGCGGCGCGAGCGGAATGGCATCCGCAAGGCAGGTCGTGGTGACGATGCCGGCGAACGCGCCGACCGACATGAAGCCGGCGTGGCCGAGCGACAGCTCGCCGAGGATACCGACGGTCATGTTGAGCGAGATCGCCATGACGACATACGCGCAGATCGGCACGAGCAGGCCCTTGATCTGACTCGAGATCATGCCGCCCGCGATGAGCGCCTGTACGATGATGAATGCAGCGATGACGATACCGAACGAAAGCAGGGTATCGCGTCCGCGTCTGGACGCCGCATAGGATTTTAACTTGTTCATATCCGATGCCTCCCCCTTAAACCTTTTCGCTCACGTGCTTGCCGAGCAGGCCGTCCGGCTTGACGAGCAGTACCACGATCAGCACGCCGAACACGATCGCGTCGGACAGCTGGGTGGAAATGTACGCCTTGGCGAAGATCTCGATGATGCCGAGCAGCACGCCGCCGACGAACGCGCCCGGAATCGAACCGATGCCGCCGAATACGGCTGCGGTGAAGGCCTTGATGCCGGGCAGGGAGCCGGTCGTCGGCATCAGGGTCGGGTAGGCGGAGCAGAGCAGCACGCCTGCGATCGCCGCGAGGCCCGAGCCGATGGCGAAGGTGATGGAAATGGTCGTGTTGACGTTAATGCCCATCAGCTGCGCCGCGCCCTTGTCCTCGGATACCGCGCGCATCGCGGTGCCGACCTTGCTCTTGCCGGTGAACAGCATGAGCGCGACCATGATGACGACGCAGGCGAACACGGTGACGAGTGTCACGCGGGAAATCTGGAGCTGACCGCCGAACAGGCTGATCGCGCCGCCGGTGACGACCGAGCTGAAGCTCTTGGGGTTGGAGGTCCAGACCAGCAGCGCCGCATTCTGGAGGAAGTAGGAAACGCCGATGGCGGTGATCAGAACGGCGAGCGACGGAGCCGCGCGCAGCGGCTTGTAGGCCAGTCTTTCGATCGCCATGCCGAGCACCGTGCAGACGATGATCGCGAGCACGACACCCATCCATGCCGGCCAGCCGAGATAGGTCGTCGCGCAGAAGCACATATAGCCGCCTACCATGATGACATCGCCGTGGGCAAAGTTCAGCATTTTCGCAATGCCGTAAACCATCGTATAGCCCAGTGCGATGATCGCGTAGATGCTGCCCAGACTGATGCCGCTGATCAAATGGTTCAAAAAGCTCATGTTTGGAACACCTCAAATCATATTTCTCTCAAAAATTGCTTATGAAATGGGGCGGTGGCTCGGCGAGCCGCGTCAAGCCGTCGCCCCACCCCATAAAAAAACAGATGGAATGCAGAAGAATAGGCGGAAAGGAGGGCTTACAAAACAGCCCTCCTTCACTCGCCTTTGAGCAATCCGCTATGAAATATATTTCAGTGGATTATACGTTTACGTACTTGCCGTCCTTGATTACAGCAACGGTCGGGTCCTTGGTGACAGCGCCCTCGGTGCTCCAGGTTGCGCTGGTACCGGTCAGGCCGTCGAAGGTCATGGAGGTAAACTGCTCGATCATCTTGTCGCACAGATCCTCTGCGGACATATCCGGGGTAGCGCCCGCGTTCTCGAGAGCCTGCTTGTAAGCGTATACGCAGTCGTAAGCGTCAGCTGCGAACTGGTTCGGGGTTTCGCCGAACTGCTCCTGATACTTCTTAACGAAGGAAGCGGTCTTTTCATCGGTGGAGTTTGCGTTGAACGGGGTCATCAGCATCAGGCCCTCAGCCAGAGAGGTATCAAAGCCTTCAAGGGTCAGGATGCCGTCCATGCCGTCTACGCCGAAGAAGGTGGTCTGGAAGCCCATGTCATGCGCCTGCGTCAGGATGAGGGAAGCCGGCTGGTAGTAGATCGGCAGGAACACGAGCTCCGCGCCCTTGCTCTTGGCGTCGTTCAGCTGTACGGAGAAATCGTTCGCAGAGGAATCGGTAAAGGTCATGTCGGAAACGACCTCGAGACCCTTGGTCTTTGCCTCTTCTACGAACTTGTCGTGGATACCGGTGGAGTAAACGTCATCGTTCTTCCAGATGATAGCGATCTTGGTGCCGAGCTTCTTCTCTGCGATCTTGTCAGCAGCCAGAGTACCCTGCGCCGGGTCGATGAAGCACATCTGGAACATATTGTCCTTGCCCTCGGTGGTACCGGTGGAGGAAGCGGACGGGGTCAGAGCGAAAATACGGTCGCTGTAAGTCTCTGCTGCGGTAGCCTCGCACGGCTTGGAGGTTACGGAGCCGAGCGACAGCTGCATGCCCCAGTCCTTCAGGGTGTTGTAGGCGTTAACGGCCTTCTCGGCGTCGCCCTCGTCGTCCTGATAGTTCAGCTCGAACTGAATATCGCCGCCCTCGGCGTTGATCTCGTCAACCGCGATCTGTGCGCCGTTCTTGCAGGCGTTGCCGTAAATTGCGTTTGCGCCGGTCAGCGGGCCGGTGCCGCCGAGCTTGAAGGCTGCGCCGGAAGCGGAGCTGTCGGTCGAGCTGTCTGCGTTGTCGGAGCCGGTGGAAGCGGAAGAACCGCAGCCGGTCAGCGCCGCAGCCAGCATTGCGCCGGCCAGAAGCATACTGAGTGTCTTTTTCATGGTGATTTCTCCTTTTCATCTCTGGAATGGATGTTTTCCTATCCATCCCGTCTGATTATTGTGTTTATTATACTACTCTCTCGGCTCACCGGCACGTTTTTTTTTGAGTTTTCAACAATTTCAGATAATCTACCGATTATTAAAAAATCAATTCGTTCATTTTTGTGTTTTCTGCATAAAGACATTTGTCCGTATCGCAAGGAAGGATGCAGTTTCCCCTCCCCGTGCAGTTTATTCTGCGATGTGTCCCGCAGGCGCGTTTTCCTGTCCGTTTCGGAGCTTTTCCTCTGCCAAAGGAAAAACCGGGGAGTCTGTCCCCGGTTTGAGACTGTCGAAAAACTATCGTTTTTCCGACAATCTGTGTTCTGACTGCGCAGAACACGAGTCGTCCGAAAGTTCCCATGCGGAAACTTTCTCCCTCCAGACGCATCAAAACCGAGGTACACGCCCCCGGTTTTGATATATTTGCTCCGCAAATATTATTTCATGCGCGCTGCCGCGCGGCATCGTCAACATCGCGAAAACGGACTTTATCGTCAGACTGAAACCGGGGAGTCTGTCCCCGGTTTTGATGCGTCTGCGCGGTTTTTACTCCTGCGCGAGCTCCCTGCCGAACGGCAGGATGTGCATACGGTATTTCTGCTTGTCGACCAGCAGCGTGCGGTCCGCGATCGGCATAAGGTCTGCGACCTTGTCCGGCGGCGTGCAGATGACCGCCTGAAGCCCCATCCCCCGCAGCAGGCGCACGCTTTCCACGATGCGCTCGCTGTCCATCTTGTTGAACGCCTCGTCGAACACCACGAGCCGCACGGTGTTGCCCAGACTCGAGGTATCGCTGACGCGGTAGAGCTGCGCGAAGGAGGCGAGGACCGAAATATAGAACGGCGTCTGCGTCTCGCCGCCCGATTTCGTGCCCATGGTCTGCGAAAGCAGCTGCTTCGAGCCGTTCTGGTCTGTGGTCTCGAGGTCAAATTTCAGATAGGTGCGGAAATCCGTGAAGCGCTCGATGTTTTCCTGCAGTTCGCTCTGCCTGCGGGCACTCGGCTGCGTATCGTCCGCCATCGTGATCTGGCTGAACAGCCTGTCGATCAGCGGACCGTATTTCTCCTGGAACTGCGCGGAGAACAGCGTAATATCGCCCTCCATCAGCTCGGGCGCCATGATCATGTCGTAGTAATCCGCGTAATCCGGACTGCGGTCGACGCGGAACTGATAGCTGTCCGTGCCGAACTGCGCCTGCCGCAGCGCCCGGTTCAGATTTCTCACCTGTGCCTGCACCTGCTCGATGCTGCTCTTGAGCCGGGAGAGGAAGTCGTTCTGGAACTGCTCCATCGCGCTCTCGCGCGCCGCCCTGATCTTACGGCGGTAGCGCGGCAGCTCGCTCTCCTCGAGCGCACGGCGCTCCGCGTCGAATTCGTCGTTGTCGAGCGCCTCCGCGTGGAACGGACACGGCGCAAAGCGCTCGGCATACGCGCGGCGCGCCGCGAACAGACGGCTGCGCGCGGTCTCCGTGTCCTTCTCGGCCTGCTCACGGCTCTCGGAAAACGCATGGAGCACATTTTCCGGCTTTTTCAGACGCGCAAGCTCCATGCGGTAGCGCGGCACGCCGGTTTCATCACGGTACGCCTCGGTGTACTCCCGCTCGAGCAAGGTCTGCATCTCGCTTTGCTCGCGGTACTGTCCGGGCAGGATCTCATCCGTCAGCTGACGGATGCGCTCGTCGAGCTGACCGCGGAGCGAGATCTGCTCCTCCTTCTGCCGGCTCAGCGCATGGATCTCCCCGCTCAGGCGCTCGATCAGCGCTTCCTGCTCCTCGATCCACATCAGATTGATATGCCCGCGCTGCTCCTCGAGCGCCGCATTTTCCTCGCGTATCTCCTCGACACGCAGGTAATCGCCCTGCCGTTCGGGCACGACCTTCTGCACGAAATACGGCAGCAGGAGCGGCTGCTTCTGCCGGGACAGCACGGAAAAGACCGGCTCCCGGCGTGCAAGCTCGTCCTCGAGCTGCGCTGTTTCCTCCTCGAGACGGCGGATGCGCAGCGTGACCGCGTAGCGGCCGATAAAGGCGTCATCCATCCTCTCGCGGCTGAGCGCACGGGCGACATAGCCCTGATACAGCATGCCCTCCGCCGTGATCGCGGTCCTGTACTGCCGCAGCTCGTCGACCGACGCGCAACACTTCACGCGCCCGAGCAGATAGTCCACATAGGTGCGCGCGAGCGGGTTTTCGGTCTCGACCTTTCCGGCAAGACTGCCGTCCATCGGACGGAGCTTCTCCTTTTCGCGCAGGCTGCCGATGTCGACAAGGCCGAAGGCGCGGAATTTCGGGTCGCGCCTGATACTGTCGTAAAGGCGCAGCGCCTGCGGATAATACGCCGGTTCGACAAGGAAATACAGCTTCTGACTGCCGAGATAGCCCTCGACCGCGCCGCGCCATGCCTCGTCCGCGATCTCGAGAACATCTGCGAGGATGTTGACGGCGACCGGCGCTCCGACCTGCTGCGCAAGCTCGCTCTCGAGCCGCGACCGGCACGCCAGCAGGCCGCGCGGATAGTCCTTGACGTTATCGCGCAGACCGGCGAGCACCTTTTTCCTCTTCCCGAGCTGCTCCCGCGCCTCTGTGAGACGGTCTCCGAGCCGGTGAGAAGCCTCCTGCATGGCGTTCATCAGCGCGTCCGTCGCCTCCTGCGCCGTCTCGAACACGCTCTGCGGCTGCGCGAAAATGCTCATTTCGCCTCTCTTCAGCGGCTCATATGCGCCGCGCACCTGCTGCGCCGCCGCACAGACGGCGTCGAGGGAGCCTTCCTCGTCCCAGCTCAGGACCGTTTCTCCGAGATGCTCCAGACGCAGCGCCTCGCGCTTGATCTCGAGCGCCTCGTTCTCCAGTCTGCGCGTCAGCTTTTCCTGCTCGTCGAGCAGACGACAGCCTGCCCTGTCCAGCTCCTCAAGCTCCCGACAGGCATTGCTGCTGTCCTTTTTGCGGATGTATTCCTGCCGCTGCGCCTCCTTCTGCTGCACCTCGGCCGCCAGACGGTCGATCTTCTGCTGCGCCGCCGCGCGTTTCTCGCTGCACGTGCGCTTTTCCTGCTCGCGGCCGTCGATCTGCGCCTGAAGCGTCTCGCTGCGTGACCAGTGCACAAGGAACGACTCGAGCTTCCAGCGCCCGGCCGTGTCCCGCATCTCCCCGTACAGCCTCGCGATCTCGTTCAGCGCGGCGAGCTTTTCCTCCTGCCGCTGCGCCATCTGCTCATGACGCTTGTAGTCGCGGATATTCTGCTGCATCGCCTCGATGTCCGGCTTGTCCGGAACATCGCAGATATTCTCGGTGATAAACTGCTGGATATCGACGATCGGGCGGAAGGAGACCGCCTTTTTCAGCATGCGGAACACCTGCTCGGTATGTACATTCCAGCGCGAGAGCAGATTGCGGCGGTATTCCCACTGGGTCTCGCAGACCTCCGCCCGGCGGCAGTTCTCCTTGAGAAAGCGGCGCAGGCTCGGCAGGTCGATGGCCTCCCCGTTCTCGATGAAGCAGTTTTCCGGCAGCGTGCCGGTGTAGATAAAGAAATGGTCACGGCGGCTGCCGTCGCGGCGGCAGTCGAACATGACGCCGCACACGAAGCTGCTGCGCTCCGCATCATCATAAAACTCACAGGCGATATAGCTCGAAAAATCCTTTCCGCGGCGCGAGCGCGGATTGTTCTCATCCATGTCGGCGCGCAGATAACCGTCCAGCGTGCGCTGCGAGCGCTCGTTCGCGGCGAGATTGAAGTTCCGCGCGTTGGTCTCGCCGAGGAGCACGATCTGGAGCGCGTCGATGACGGTGGACTTGCCGGCGCCGTTCCTGCCGGTCAGAAAGTTCACGTCCCCTACCTCGATCAGCTCCCTGTCGAAATACAGCCAGTTAATCAGCAGTATTTTCTTCAGCTTCTTCATCGGCGTTCTCCTCCTTTCTCAGCACAGCCGCCGCCTCGTGCAGTCTCTCCGCGGAAACGGCGGTCAGAATGGTCGGCAGAATGGCAAAGCGGCAGTCCGCCTGATTGTATCTGCCTTCGATGCGCTGGATGACGGCGTGGTTCTCGAACACGAGCATCGCGCGCCTGAATTCATCCATGTTCGGCTTTGCCGGGAGGATGGCGTAGTCGGTCACGACCTTTTCGAGCACCTCGCGCACGGTGCACAGCGCGTCCTGCTCCAGCCCCAGACGCTCCTGACTTTCGTCGTACAGCATGCGCAGTGCGAGCAGGATGGCGGTCTCTCTCTTGGAGAGAATGAGGCGGTTTGCCTCGTCCGTGTTGATGACATAAAAGCAGCCGTTCGCCTCGTCGTGCCGCAGATCCCAGTCGAGCAGACTGAGATAATCGCGCACGGCCTCAAAATGGATGGACAGAAAGGTATAGTCCGGGTTGTTCAGGCGTTCCCTGCCCGGGCGGTACAGCGTGCGCACGACAAAGGTGCGGCTGAGCAGCTGATTGCAGACCGACTTGAACTGCTGAAGCTCCTTCGCGGTCGCGCTGCTTATAAAATCCAGATTCATTTCTCGTTCTCCTTCCGGCTGAACTGCACCTTTGGAATGGAATATCCGTTTTCACAGACCGAGCCGCCGAGCTCCTCGACCTGATACGCCGCCCGCCTCGAGCCGCCGGACAGCACGGCGAGCAGGCTCATCACATAGTCCCTGTCATTCTCGAGCGGAATGTCCGTCGACAGGCAGGTATCCCGGTCTCCCAGCCAGCCCTGCACGCAGGCGGCGACGGCGGCGCGGCCGTATTCCGAGCGCAGCAGCGCGGCCGCCTGTGCGGCGGAGGCGGCGTCGGTTTCGTTCTCCTCGATCAGCACCGCAGCGGCTCTCGACCGCTTTCCCGGGCGTTTCCGGTACCACAGGCTCTTTTCCGACAGATACGACTGCTCATACAGCTGAAACACCGGCCGCAGCCTGTCGGTCAGGCCGTCCGCCCTGCGGCTGTGCGAAAGCGCGGTCAGCACGGCGTCGAGGTCGCCGCGAACGTTCTGCTCCCGGCTCGTGAGGTTTTCGATCTTCTGCGTCGCGGCGCGGGTATAGCGGCGCACCTGTGCGTCGATCTCATCGAGATAGTCGTGCTCCAGATCGTCATAGCACTCCTGCACCCAGAATATCCGGCGCAGGATGTCCGCGCGGCAGTCCTCCAGCGTGCCGCCGCGACGCTCCTGCTGCGCCGCCCTCGCCATGGCGGCGAGCTGCTCGTCGTCCTCCGCCCAGCGCATGAGCACCGTGCGGATGGGCACGCGGTATTTCGGCACGGAGTCCTTGATCTTGAGCGGACGGATGTACGCCTCGATGACCTTCTGACCGAAATCATCGAAATAGGACGAAAGCACCTCGCCGACGTCGTGCAGCTCGAGCTGCATCTGAAAATAGTGCTTTACGTTGTGATAGACCAGCCGGAGCAGGCGGATGAGCGCCTGCGTATTGTCGAAGGCCGTATAGACCGCCGCCATCTTCTCATAGGCAGAGCCGGTCTCGTCCGCGACCCGGAGCGCGGAATAGGTGCCGAACACATAGGAAAAGCCGCGCGCCGGCCTGTCATCGCGCAGCTCATGGAACAGCTCGAGCAGACGGCTCGCGTAGCCCGGCACGGTGATGTACTCCCGGAAATCCGGGCCGCGCTCCTTCTCGAACCAGCCCTTCGCGCACAGCTTGCGGATGAGAAAGCGCGCGCGGCCGGAAATATCGCGCAGCTCACTTTCGTCGATGTCCTCGCCCTCGAAGGTCGCGTCCGCGAGCTGCTGCTCCAGACGGCTGCGCAGCATGGAGTACAGCTCGTCCTCGGGCAGCCTGAGCTTTTGCCGGTATGCCATGCAGAGCACATCGAGCGCGTCCGCGTACAGCGCCCGATTCGGGGACGCGAGCGGCGAGAACAGCTCGTCCGGCACGGCTTCAAAAAATTTCATAAACGGTATCCTCCTGCGGAAGGAGCCCTTCCGCTCGTTTTTCGTCTGATACAATTATACGGTTTCCGCGCAGATTTTACAATGTGCAGCTTGTCGGAAAAGTCCCTTTCCACGCAAAGGCAGTCCGGTCTCCGCCGCCGAGGCGCACGGGGACGAGAGCGCGCTGTGCGATCTCCTGCTGAGCTGCCGCAGAGCGCCCTCGGCGGGCGCATCAGAAAAACGAAAGCGGCCCGCCGTCCGCGTTTTGCAGACAGCAGGCCGTTCCCGGAGGAGCATCCGCGTCAAAGTCCGGCCCCGGAGGCCGCGAGCGCGTCCATCTCCTCCTGAAGATAACGGAAGAACAGCGCAGCGTGATAGCCGTCCGCAACGGCGTGCGCGATCGACAGCGCGACCGGCAGTCTGACCGCGCCGCCGCTCTCCTCATATCTTCCCATCACGATAATGGGAAAGAAGGCCGGTTCGCTGCTGCCCGTCACGCGGCTGCCGCAGCCGGGGAACGAGACCCACGGCGTGCAGGACACGCAGTAGATGTTCGCCGGCTGACCCGGCTTCGCCTTGATGCCGTGATTGCCGCCGAAGGTCTGCATATCCGCCGTGACCGCGCGGTAGAACGTGCCGAAATCATCGGAGAAATCCGTCCAGCAGTCGGAAAATGTGCAGTCGTCCGCGTGAAAGATCGTGTAGTTGGGAACGACCCGGTCCCAGACGCACAGCTCGCCGTCTGCATTCCGGAACATGCGGAAATTCTCGATGCGGCCGAGCGTCCGGGTGACGCAGTAGATCGCCGCAGGGTAAAAGCGGTATCCGTTCGTGCGGCAGAAACCGAGCAGATTTTTCACGTTTACGGGTGCGGTCATATTGAATTCGACCTTGAGCGTCTGACTGTAATAGCGGTAGTGCTCACGGCGCGGCCAGGTCGCCATGTCGATTTTTGTGTAGTGCTCCATTTTCGGCTGTATCTCCTTTTATACTGCGGCAGATCGGATGGATATTATACTTCCATCATACCGCAAACACGCGGAAACGCAAGCGTTTTTTGCGGCGGATCTCCCGAAGGACAGAAAAACGCCGTTTCCCGGCTGTCTCCTGCGCAATATGGAGAACGATTGAAAAAGGGCGCACTGTCGTGCTATAATAACAGCAGAATATCCCGAAGGAGGAAGTTTGATGATTGAGGTAAATGCGATGGGCGAGGCATGCCCGATCCCGGTCGTAAAAACACTGCACGCGCTGCAGGAGCTGAACGGCGCCGGCACGGTGCAGACGCTCGTGGACAACGAGATCGCGGTGCAGAATCTAACGCGCCTTGCGGAGAGCAAGGGCTGCACCATCCGGACCGAAAAGCGCGGCGAAAAGGAGTTCTGCGTGACCATCACGACCGAGGGCGCGGTCGCGGAGAGTGGAGACGAGGAAATTTCCTGCACTGTACCGGCCGCGCAGAAAAAGACCGTCGTTGTCATTTCCGCCGACCACATGGGCGAGGGCGACGACGAGCTGGGCCGCATCCTGCTCAAGGGCTTCCTGTTCGCGCTCACCCAGCAGGAAAAGCTGCCGTCGACCCTCCTGTTCTACAACGGCGGCGCGCGCGTTACCTGCGAGGGCTCGCCGTCGCTCGAGGATCTGAAAAATCTCGCCGCACTCGGCGTCGAGATCCTGACCTGCGGCACCTGCCTGAGCCACTACGGCCTGACCGACCGGCTTCAGGTCGGCGGCGTTACCAACATGTACGTTATCACCGAAAAGCAGATGCAGGCCGATCTGGTCCTTCGTCCGTGATGCGGCGCAGAAGGCCGGTGCTCGTGATCGCGTTTTCCTCGACCGAGCAGGCGCTTGCCGCAGAGGCGCTGTTTACGAACAGCGGCCTGCCCGGGCGCATGATCCCCATCCCGTCGCAGGTCAGCGCCGGCTGCGGTCTCGCATGGAAGGCGGAGGTCGACGAAAGGCCGCAGCTCCTTGCGGCTCTGGCGCAGGCAGGCTGCGGCTACGAAACGGACGCGGTCGTCCAAATGTACGGCTGACAAATGGAGACAGACATGATCTATCTGGATAATGCGGCGACAACGCTGCACAAGCCGCCGGAGGTTGCCGAGGCGGTGAAAAACGCGATACTGACCGCCGGGAATGCCGCGCGGGGCGCGCACGGCGCGTCGCTGTCTGCGTCGCGCATGGTATTCGAGACGCGGAGCAGACTGGCGGAGCTGTTCGGCTGTCCGCGCGCCGACCATGTCGTTTTCACGGCAAACTCGACTGAGGCGCTGAATATCGCGGTCTACGGACTGATTTCGGCGGGCGATCACGTCATTTCGACCGATCTCGCGCATAATTCCGTGCTGGAAACATCCGATACGAGGACATGGAGGCGCTGTTCCGCCCGAACACAAAGGCGGTCGTCTGCACTCACGCCTCCAATCTGACCGGAAATATGCTCGATATTGCCCGGATCGGCGCGATGGCGCACGCGCACGGCGCGCTTCTGGTGATCGACGCCTCGCAGACCGCCGGGGCGGCGCCGATCGATATGCAGAAAAAGGGCATTGATGTGCTCTGCTTTACCGGCCACAAGGGTCTGATGGGGCCGCAGGGCACCGGCGGCCTGTGCATCCGGCCGGGCGTGGAGCTGCGGCCGCTGCTGCGCGGCGGCACGGGCGTGCACTCCTACGACCGGGAACAGCCGAAGGAATATCCGGCTCGGCTCGAAGCCGGAACGC
>ENA-ORLY01002970-ORLY01002970.1-human-gut-metagenome-genome-assembly--contig:-NODE-2970-length-14735-cov-3.688498_pt1 | contig 14735 bp, 8 predicted proteins | sample MGYA00243071_ERZ508832 | MGnify/ENA primary metagenome ERZ508832 (study PRJEB26277, sample SAMN04329777) | human gut metagenome | biome: human-associated habitat | host: Homo sapiens | place: USA...
GGAAACACAACTAAAATATATGATGGAGCTTCACTACAATTATGGATTACAGACGATAAAATATATTTTGTAAAACAAATAGGGTTTGATGATTTTAATCAAAATCCACAAGGAAGTATATGCATGATGGATAAAGACGGAAATAATGTAGTTGAAATTGCACAAAACATAAAAAATAACTTCTTCATACAAGGAGAAAAAATATATTATACAACACAAGATAGAAAAATGTATTCAATAGACAAAGATGGAAAAAACCAAGAGGAATTAGCTCAAGGAAGAAAATTTGTTATAGCAACATCAGAAAAATATTTAATATATATAGATTATGCAAGTCAAGAAACAGAACATATTTTAAATTTAGAAACAAAAGATGATAGCATAATAGGAAATTATGGAATATTAAAAAAATATCAAGGAAAAACATATTTAAATGCAAGAAAGAGATCAGATGATGGTGCACTTGAAGATAAATTTACTTTATTTGAAATCCAAGATGATGCAACAATTAATGAAATTGGTAAAATTACAGATGAAGGAACGGATTTAAATTATATAGTAAATGGAAAAGCGTATTTAAATACACAAAAAGAAGGTTCATATACTATTAATTTAGAAAATCAAGAAAAAGAAGTTGCAGAAAACTATAATAAATGTAGCTATTTCTTAGGTGGATATGGATACAAAATAGATAATTCAAATTTAGAAGATATAAAAGTTGAAAGAGTAGAGTTATAAAAAATTATATTTATAGGAAATATAATATAAATAAAAAACAAAAGAAAAGGAGAATGAAAATGAAAGAAAAGAATAAGGGGATAACACTTATATCATTAATAATTACAATTATTATATTACTTATTTTGGCGGGAATATCAATACTGTCATTAACAAAAATAAACTTATTTGGGCAAGCAAAAAATGCAAAAGAACAAACAGCAATAGCAAAAGCAGAAGAAGAAATAAAACTAGTATTAAATGAATGGAAAATAGAACAAGCAACAAATAATAGTATAAAAATAGAGGATTTTTTAAATACTAAAGCAAATGAAAGTAAAAAAATTGATAGCTTTGAAAAAACTGAAGATGAAAAATATAATATATATAAAGATCAATATGTTGTTGTAATAAACTCAAAAGGAGATATAATAGAAGGAATACAAAAATCCGGTCCACGCCCAGTAATAAGCAATATAAAAATAACAACAAATGGAATTGATGAAGCTTTAGATAATAGTATAAAAACAGGCACAAAATTACAAATAAATTTTGATAGTAGCATTAATAATGGAACAATAAAATCAATAACACCAGAAGTACCATATACAACAAATGGAACAGAAAATGAAAAACAATTTACAGTTGTAGGGACAATAAATGGGCAAGACTATTCAAAAACATTTACAGTATCAGTGGAAAATAAATATATAAAACCATTCAAAGGAACAACAGTAGAAGAAGCTATAAAATATGGAGATGTATTAAATATAAATAAAAATATAGAACTGAAAGATAGCAAAAATAATAAAATAGTAATTCCAGCAGGATTTAAAGTAACACCTGATGCAAATACAGTAGATAAAGGAATAGTTATAGAAGATACAACAGAAACAGAAACAAATGGAAACCAATTTGTATGGATACCAGTTGGAAATATAACAAAAGCAGATGGTTTAGTAACCAATATAACATTAGAAAATATATATACAGGGAATTATGTAGAAGAAGATAAAGGAAATACAACAATAGAACTAAAAAATTTGGGAAATACAATATCAAAAAATATAACAAATTTTAAAAATAGTACATCATCAAATGGAGGATATTATATAGGAAGATATGAGGCAAGACAAAACAATGGAAAAATTACAGAAATAAAGAAAAATACAGTATGGTATAATATAACACAGCCAGATGCTGCAGAAAAGTCTCAAAATATGTATGATAGTAAAAATTTTACAAGTGATTTAATGAATAGTTATGCTTGGGATACAGCAATAACATTTATACAAAAATGCACGAATCAAACAAATTATTCAAAACAAAATAGTTTAAATAAAACAATAGAAAATACAGGAACAACAAATGATATACAATGTAATATATTTGATATGGCAAGTAATTTATATGAATGGACGACGCAGACGTCAACACATTCTGATGAACCATGTGTACTTAGAGGAGGTAGCTTTAATGATATTAATCATTACACAGCTTTTTATAGTTATAACAAAAATTCACGAAAATTTAGTACAGTAGGCTTCCGCCCAATTTTATACATTAATACAAATAGTTAAAAATATTAACAACAGAAATATAAAAACACTTTAAGAACTAATAAAATATAGTATGTAAAAAAACATACTATATTTTTTATTTTTTATAAAGAAAAAATTCCAATGTTCGCTTTAATAAAAAGACAATTTATGATAAAATACAACAAAAGAAGAAATGTCCATTTAGGGACAGGTACCAAAAGGACAAAATGTCCATTTGAGAAACGTCCCCAAAAGGACAAAAGGAGCAAAAGGATGTCAGAAAATAAAGCAAAAAAAGTAAAAGAAATATTTAGTGACTATGAAACAAAGGCAAATATAAAAGAAGCATATGTAACAGCATTAAATGTAATAAAAAAGACCAATACACTAGGGATAGTACTAGAAATAGACGAATATATAGAAGTAAAAGATATATGGTATCTAGAAAAATTCTTAATAGAAAGATTCAAATTTTCCAATATAGACATGACAATAAAATACCAAAAAGACACACAATTAAAATCAATAAAAGACGAATGGAAAAATATAATATGCTACATGGCACACAAATATCCTTTAATGAAACCTATGCTTTTAATGAAAAGTGATATAGAAATAAATGACAACATAATAAACGTAAAAATGCATATTAGAGGAGCGGATTTTTTAAGAGCCAAAAAAACAGACAAAGAATTAGAAAATGTAATAAAAAAATTATATGGAAAAGAATACAAAATAGAACTAGAAGAAATTTTAGAAAAAGAAGCAGAAATACAACATGAGAAAAAGTTAAAAGAAATGGAGGAAGATGCAATAAAGCATACAGTTGCATATATTCCAGAAAGTTCTGAAGGTGGACAACATGCATCAAATCCAGTTCAAAACAATGTACAAGAATATAATGATCTAGATTATATGCCACCACAAGATGGAGACTATATTCCAACGGAAGAAATGGGTGGAATGCCAGAAGACATGCCACAAGAACAAATTGAAGAAGAAAAATACATAATGGGAAAACCATCAAGAGCAAAAGAAAAACTAATTAAAATAAAGGATATAACAGCAAATGATGGCAGAGTAACACTAGAGGGAAGAGTATTAACAGTTGAATGTAGAGAAACAAAATCTGGAAAAGGAATGCTTATAATTGACCTATATGATGGAACAGGAACAATGACATGTAAATCATTTGCAAAGGACATAAAAGAAGGAAATGATATAAAAGCAAAAATAGAACAAGCAAAAGGAATAAAAGTTATAGGAAAAGCAGGCCTAGACACATATGCAGGAGATGTAACAGTAATTGCAAATACAATAATTGAAATAGAGAATAATATTCCTGATCTTCCAAAAGAAGAGGAAGAAGAAGAAACACCATTAATATTAGGAAAAAATATGAATATAACAGCACCACTTGCAAAAGTTTCAGAACTAGGACCAGAAGATGGAGCTGTTTCATTAAATGGTGAAATTATCTTTATGGAAGATAGAGAATTAAAATCAGGAAAAACATTATTAAGTTTTGACCTATATGATGGAACAAGTACACTTACATGTAAAGCATTTTTAGAAAAAGATAAAGCTAAAAAAATAATAAAAAGAATGGGTAGCGTAAAAGGTGTAAAAATTGAAGGAAATGCACAAATGGACTCATTCTCAGGTGAACTTACTGTTATGGCAAATACTATTGTAGAAAGTACAGGAGTAAAAAAAGAAGTAAGACAAGACAACGCAGAAGTAAAAAGAGTAGAGTTGCACATGCACACCAAAATGAGCCAAATGGATGCAGTAACATCAGCAACAGACTTGATTAAAAGAGCAATGAAATGGGGAATGAAATCAATAGCAATAACAGACCATGGAGTCGCACAAGCATTCCCAGAAGCATATCACTTAGTTGGTGACGACAACCATGATATCAAAGTAATATATGGTGTAGAAGCATATTTAGCACCAGATAATACAAAATCAATTTATAATGGAAAAGGACAAGATATAGATGCAACATATTGTGTACTTGACCTAGAAACAACAGGATTTTCAGCAACAAATGATAGAATTACAGAAATAGGAATAATGAAGGTTAAAAATAAAGAAGTAATAGATGAATTTAGTTGTTTTGTAAATCCTGAAAGACACATACCAGAAAGAGTTACAGAAGTTACAAACATATCAGATGATATGGTAAAAGATGCAGAAACAATTGAAAAAGTATTTCCTAAAATGTTAGAATTTTTAGGTGACCAAAATGAAACAGTAATAGTAGCACATAATGCAAATTTCGATGTAGGTTTCTTGAAACAAAATGCAAAAAGATTAGGATATGACTTCAATTATTCATATCTAGATACATTAAGTTTAGCAAAAGATTTATTCCCAGATTACAAGAAATATAAGTTAGGAAAAATTGCTGAAAACTTAGGAATAAAAGTAGAAGTAGCACATAGAGCACTAGACGATGTTGATACAACCGTTAAAGTATTTAATGTAATGATAGATATGTTAAAAGAAAGGGGAGCAAAAAAACTAGAAGACATAGACAATGTAGCAGCAGACCCAGCAGCAAAAGCAGAAGAATACAAAAAATTGAAAACATATCATGCTATCATTTTAGCAAGAAACTATGTAGGATTACGTAATTTATATAGATTAATTTCACTTTCACATGTAAATTATTTTTACAGAAAACCTAGAATATTAAAAAGCCTATACAAAAAATATTCAGAAGGACTAATACTAGGAAGCGCATGTGAAGCAGGTGAGCTATATCAAGCAATAGAACAAGGACGTCCAGACGAAGAAATTGAAGCAATTGCAAATGACTATGATTATTTAGAAATTCAACCAACAGGAAATAATCAATTCTTAATTAGAAATGGAACAGTAAGAGATGTTGAAGATTTAAGAGATATCAACAGAAAAATTGTTGCATTAGGTGAAAAATTAAACAAACTGGTTGTTGCGACATGTGATGTTCATTTTATGGACCCACAAGATGAAATTTATAGAAGAATATTAGAAGCGGGACAAAAATATGAAGATGCAGATAATCAGGCACCATTATATTTAAGAACAACAGAAGAAATGCTTGAAGAATTCAGTTATTTAGGTGAAGAAAAAGCATATGAAGTAGTTGTAACAAACACAAATAAAATATCAGATATGTGTGAGCAAATAAGCCCAATATCACCAGAAAAATGTCCACCACACATTCCAGGATGTGAAGAGGATATAAAAAATATTGCCTACAAAAAAGCACATGAATTATATGGGGACCCACTACCAAAAATAGTACAAGATAGACTTGACAAAGAGTTAGACTCAATTATAAGTAATGGATATTCAGTTATGTATATAATTGCCCAAAAACTGGTATGGAAATCAAATGAAGATGGATATATAGTTGGTTCCAGAGGTTCAGTTGGTTCATCTTTAGCAGCATTCATGACAGGTATAACAGAAGTTAACTCATTACAACCACACTATCGTTGTCCAAACTGCAAATATTCAGAATTTGAAGACTACGGAGTAGGAAACGGATTTGACCTACCAGATAAAGACTGTCCAAAATGTGGACATAAACTCGCAAAAGACGGAATGGACATACCATTTGAAACATTCTTAGGATTCAATGGAGACAAAGAGCCAGATATAGACTTAAACTTCTCAGGTGAATATCAAGCAAAAGCACATAAATACACAGAAGTAATATTTGGAAAAGGAACAACATTTAAAGCTGGAACAGTTGGTACAGTAGCAGAAAAAACAGCATATGGGTATGTTAAAGGATATTATGAAGACAGAGGAATTCCAATGAATAAAGCAGAAATCCAAAGACTATCAGTAGGATGTACAGGAATAAAAAGAACAACAGGACAACACCCAGGTGGAATTATAGTTGTACCAAAAGGAAGAGAAATATATGAATTTACACCAGTACAGCATCCAGCAGACGACCCAAATTCAGACATAATAACAACACACTTTGATTACCATTCAATAGATGGAAACTTATTAAAACTAGATATACTAGGACACGACGATCCGACGGTAATTCGTATGTTACAAGACTTGACAGGAATTGCACCAACAGATGTACCACTTGATGACAAAGAAACAATGTCAATATTTAACTCAACAGAAGCATTAGGTGTAACACCAGAACAAATTCACTCACAAGTTGGAACATTTGGAATACCTGAATATGGAACAAAATTTGCCAGAGGAATGCTTTTGGACACAAAACCAACAACATTTGATGAACTAATACGTATATCAGGATTATCACATGGTACAGATGTATGGCTAGGAAATGCACAAACATTAATAGAACAAGGAGTAGTAACACTTCAAGAAGCAATATGTTGTCGTGACGATATTATGATTTACCTAATCAAAAAAGGTTTGCCACCAGACAAATCATTCAAAATAATGGAAGCAGTACGTAAAGGAAAAGTAGCAAAAGGAAAAGAACCAAAATGGAAAGATGAATACATACCATTAATGAAAGAACACGACGTACCAGACTGGTATATAAAATCATGCGAAAAGATAAAATACATGTTCCCAAAAGCCCATGCAGCAGCATATGTTACAAATGCATTCAGAATTGCATGGTTTAAAGTACACATACCACTAGCATATTATGCAGCATATTACTCAATAAGAGCGAAAGCATTTGATGCAAGTTGTATGATATTTGGAAAAGAAAAAGTCAAAAACAAAATGAAAGAAATAGAAATGAAAAACCAAAAGAAAGAAGCAACAAAAGCCGAATTAGACATGTATGACGACTTAGAAATAGTATTAGAAATGTATGAAAGAGGATTTGAATTTTTACCAGTAGACATATATGAATCTGAAGCAACAAAATTTAAAATACAAGACAACAAACTAAGACCACCTTTAAACAGTATACCAGGATTTGGTGGCGTTGCTGCACAAGGCATTGTAGATGCTAGAAAAGATGGAAAATTCATGTCAATAGATGACTTAAAAATAAGAGCAAAAATAGGTGCATCAGGTGCTGATTTATTAAAACAATTTGGATGTCTAGAAGGAATGAGCCAAAGTAATCAATTAAGCTTATTTGGATAATGTCCATTTAGGGACGTTTCCCAAATGGACATTTTATATCAAAAGTTTAATAGGAGAAATAATAATGAATAAATATTTTGAAAATTTAGAAGAACCAATAAAAGAATATTTTGATATATTATCACCAGAAAAGCCAGACTTTTTAGAAGAATACATAAATACACCAGAAATGAAAAAGCAAGCAGGAATAAGTGTATCTTGCGGAACATGTTATTCAAAACTATTTCCAGAAATTACACTATGGTACTCAAGTTTAGACCATAGTGTAGCAGTTGCATTAATTATATGGAACTTTACAAAAGATAAAAAACAAACACTTTCAGGCCTATTTCATGATATTGCAACACCATCATTTAAGCATTGCATAGACTTTATGAATGGAGAAATACAGAAAAAGTATATGAAAGTGATTCAGTTGTTGAAAACAAATACTGTAAAGAAATAAAAACAAAAATAAGATATATAAATCCATTGATTAGATATGAAAATAATTATATAAGAATAAATCAAATTTCTAAAAAAGCAAAAGAAGATATTAATAGTTGCTTAAATTTTAAAACAAAAAAATATGCTTATTTTGATTTTGAATTTTAATGGAGGGAAAAATGCAAAATTTACAAAATATATTCACAACCAAAAACATAACAATATACTTTATAATAATAAATATAATAGGATTTTTAATAATGTATATAGACAAACAAAAAGCCAAAAAAGGAAAATGGAGAATACCAGAAAAAACACTATTTATAATAACAGCATTAGGAGGAGGAATAGGAACAATTGCAGGTATGTATACATTTAGGCATAAAACACAAAAAATAGCATTTGTAATAGGATTTCCATTAATAACAATAATAGAAATAATAGCAATTATATATTATAAATTATTCTAACAATTTTATGTTTAACTATAAAAATAAAAAAGCTGTATAAACCTTACAATTAAGGAAGTACAGCTTTTATTTATAAAAAAATAGAAAAAGGAAAAAAGTACACATAAAATCAAAAGATAAATGTAAATAATTGGTAAAAATAAATATTCACAATAGGGTGTGAATAACTATTGATTTAAAAAAGGCAAAAATTGAGTTATTCACAAAGTTATCCACAGTTTCCACAAAAAACATAAAGTGTAAAAATAAAAAAAGAGTAAACAAAAAAGGAGACATAATTTGACAAAGATAACATAATTGTAATGTACTTGAAAAATAATTGTAATAAATTAGTAATAAATATAACTAAAAAAATAATCCTTAATATAATATAATAAGAAGTATAATATTAAGGAGAAGAAAATGTTTGGAAGATTTAAATATATGATAGAAAAAAACTTTGATTTAAAAAGAAGTTTTGATATGAATAAAGACATTACAAAGGAAGAATTAAATTCATATATAAAACAAGGCGCAATAGTAATAGATGTAAGAAGTCCACAAGAATATAGGGAAGGACATGTAGATGGAGCAATCTCAATTCCAGATTATCAAATAAAAAGAGAGATAAAAAAGTATATATCAAATAAAGAACAAGTTATAGTTGTATATTGCTCAACAGGACATAGAAGCCAAAGAGTACAACAAATTTTAGAAAATATGGGATATTCTAATGTTTATAATATTTATGAAGGTATAATAATATAAAAAAGATGGGAAATTAAAAGATCCCATCTTTTTTAGTAGTTTTATTTTTCTTCAATATATGTATCTATACTAGGATTAACAAATTATTAATAAGGTATACATACAAAAGTCACAAAACTTCTAAAACAGAGAATATTATAATTTACATAAAATATCAAACGATATTTAAATATATTGACAGATATTGTTATTTAAATTTAATTATGGTACAATATGAAAAAATAAATGATTTCAGGAGGAATAATGAATAAAAGACAAGAACATATAAGAAACTTCAGCATAATAGCACACATAGATCACGGAAAATCAACACTAGCAGACAGAATGATAGAAATGACAGGAGTACTTTCAAAAAGAGAAATGGAAAGTCAAGTGCTAGACAACATGGAAATAGAAAAAGAAAGAGGAATCACAATAAAATCACAAGCAGTAAGAATGATATATAAAGCAAAAAACGGAGAAGAATACGAGTTTAATTTAATAGATACCCCAGGACATGTAGACTTCAATTATGAAGTATCAAGAAGCTTAGCAGCATGTGATGGAGCAATATTAGTAGTAGACTCAAGCCAAGGAGTAGAAGCACAAACTTTAGCAAATGTATATCTAGCAATAGACAATAATTTGGAAATATTACCAGTAATAAATAAAATAGATTTACCAAACGCAAGACCAGACGAAGTAAAAAAAGAAATTGAAGATATAATAGGAATACCAGCAGAAGACGCACCATGTATATCAGCAAAATCAGGTCTAAATGTAGAAGAAGTTTTAGAAAGAATAGTAACAGACCTACCAGCTCCAAAAGGTGATGAAAACGCCAAAACAACATGTTTAATATTTGACTCATATTACGACAATTACAAAGGAGCAGTAGCATATGTAAGAGTAATGGACGGAAAAGTTAAAGTAGGCGACGAAATAAGATTAATGGCAACAAACAAAGTATATACAGTTGCAGAAGTAGGATATTTTGTACCTGGATCCTATATGCCAACAAAAGAAATAAAAGCAGGAGAAGTTGGATATATTGCAGCAAGTATAAAGAGTCTATCAGATATACATGTAGGAGACACAGTAACTTTAAATGACAACCCAGCAGACAAGCCATTAAAAGGATACAAAAAAGTAACACCAATGGTATATTGTGGACTATATCCAATAGACGGTAGTGAATACGAAAACCTAAAAGTAGCATTAGAAAAACTTCAATTAAACGATGCAGCACTAGAATATGAACCAGAAACATCAGCAGCACTAGGATTTGGATTCAGATGTGGATTTTTAGGACTACTTCATTTAGAAATAATTGAAGAAAGACTAGACAGAGAATTCGACTTAGGATTAATTACAACAGCACCATCAGTTATATACAAAGTTCACAAAACAACAGGAGAAGTTGAAGAAATATATAATCCAACAGAATTACCAACACCACAAGAAATATCATATATAGAAGAACCATTTGTAACTGCAAATATACTAACACCAAAAGAATATGTAGGAAACATCATGGAAATATGTCAAAATAGACGTGGAATTTATATAGACATGAAATATCTAGATGAAAACAGAGTAACATTAATATATGAAATGCCATTAAATGAAATAATATACGACTTTTTTGACAACCTAAAATCAAAAACAAAAGGATATGCATCATTTGATTATGAATTCAAAGAATACAGAAGGTCAAACCTAGTAAAATTGGACATCCATATTAATGGAGAACCAGTAGATGCACTTTCATTTATAGTACACAAAGACAGCGCATATACAAGAGGAAAGAAAATGGTAGAAAAACTAAAAACAGTTATACCAAGAAAATTATTTACAATACCAATCCAAGCAGTAATAGGTGGACAAATAATAGCAAGAGAAACAATATCAGCAATGAGAAAAGACGTACTTGCAAAATGCTATGGTGGAGATGTAACAAGAAAGAAGAAACTTCTTGAAAAACAAAAAAGAGGCAAAAAGAAAATGCGTGAAATTGGTAATGTTGAAGTACCACAAGAAGCATTTTTATCAGTGCTTAAATTAGATGATGAATAAAATGTCCTTTTAGGGACGTTTCTTAAAAGGACATTTTGTCCATTTGGTACCTGTCCCCAAAAGGACTAATAAAAAAGGAGAAAAAAGAGATAATGAACAAGAAAAATGATAAGAAAAATCAACCACAAAGAGAAATGAAAAAAAGACAAGAAGAAAAAGATTATGATGATCAAGTAGAAGGAAGAAACTCAGTATTAGAACTATTGGAAAGCGAAAAAGACATCAACAAAATATTTATAGCAAAAGGAGAAAGACACGGTTCAATCAATAAAATAATAGCAATAGCAAAAGAAAAAGGAATAATAATAGTAGAAAAAGATAAAAGACAAATGGATGAAATGGCACAAAATCAAAATTATCAAGGGGTCATTGCAATAGTACCACCATTTGAATATTGCGAAATAGAAGACATCATAAATTATGCAAAAGAAAAAAATGAAGATCCATTTGTGTTAATATTAGACGGAATAGAAGACCCACACAATTTAGGTTCAATAATAAGAACAGCAGAAACAGCCGGAGCTCATGGAATAATAATACCTAAAAGAAGAGCTGCAGCAGTAAACAGTACAGTTAATAAAGTTTCAGCAGGAGCAGTAGAACACATGCACATAGCAAGAGTTACAAACATATCAGATGCAATTCAAAAACTAAAAGACGAAGGACTATGGATATGTGGAACACATATAAATACAGAAAAATATTATTATGACCAAGATTTAACAGGACCATTAGGAATAGTTATAGGTAACGAAGGAAACGGAATGAGTGATAAAGTTACAAAGAATTGTGATTTCTTAGTTAAAATTCCAATGAAGGGAAAAGTAACATCCTTAAATGCTTCAGTATCAACAGGAATAATAGTATATGAAGCAGTAAAACAAAGAATTTTAAAATAATCTATTGATAAAAAAAATCAAAAAATATATAATATATCTATACAAATGAATTAGGAGGAATAAAAAATGATGCCAAGGAAAAAAAGAATAGTAATTATAGCGATATCCATTATATTGGTAATGTTAATAATTTTAGGAATATTAGGATATTTATATTTAAAAACAGATGCATTTAAATCAAAGGAAACATTATTTGCAAAATATCTAGCACAAAATTTTAATAGTATTGAAATTTTAAAAACAGAAAGTGATTCAGAAATAGAAAATATGCTAAATACTAATAAATATGAATCTCAACTGGAAGGAACAATAGAATATACAGAAGATATAGGAACAAGCAACGAGAATAAAAATAGTAACATTAATAATGTAGGAATAAAAATAAAAAGCAATGTAGATAAAGTAAATAACTATGATTATAAAGATATATCAATAGAAAATAAAGATGAAAGATTAGTAGGATTTAAATATCTAAATGAAGAAAATTTATATGGAATTAAATTAGATGGAATACAACAATTTGTATCAAATAATACAGAAAACCAAACATCAGACGATTCAGAAATCAATAGTATAAAAAAATTAACATCAGGTATAGACATTAATTCAATATTAAATTTTACAGAAGAAGAAAAGCAAACATTAGCAAATACATATGTAGGAATTATTCAATCTAACATATCAAAAGACAAATATTACAAACAATCAAACGCTTTAATAACTGTAAATAATAAAGATATACAAACAAACGCATATTATATTAAGATTACAATAGAAGAATATAACAATTTATATATAAAAATATTACAACAAATTACAAATGATGAAATCATTTTATCAAGAATAGATTTAATAGAAAATCAAATAAAAGAAAAAGATTCTAATTATAATGAAAGTGAAACATTAAGAGAAAAATTTATAAAAAGTATAAATGATAAAATTGAAGAGATAAAAAACAATAATATAGGAAATGAAGAAGTAAAAATTACAGTTTATGAAAATAATATGAAAACTGTAAGAACATCAATTGAAAAAACAACAGAAAAATTAACAATAGATATGTATAATAACTCATATATAAAAATTGATAGAACAAAAATAGGAGATACTACAGAAGAAGAATTTATAAAAATAGAAAAGAATGAAAACCAAAATATTGTATTTGAATATGAACAATTACAAGATAATGAAATAATTCATGATATTCAAATTAATTATCAACAAACATTAGAAGATAACAAATTGGATAGAACAATGCAATTTACGATAGCAAACGAAAAATATAAAGCAACACTAAGAATAAAAGATAATACAAAAATAGTTCAAGAATTTGAAAATCAAATAACACTAGAAAATAATAATGTAAAATTAGACGAATTACAACAAGAACAAAAAGATAGAATAAATCAAATACTTAATGAAAATATTCAACAACAATTAAGTAACTTGTTTTCAAAAGTTAGTTTACAAGATTACACAACAATGTTACAAAATCTAAGTGTAATAGAAAAAAAATCAGTACAACTTCCTACTGATGGACAAGTTACAGATATAGAAAGAAAAAGATTTAATTCTCAATTTGAATTTTTTGTTAGTCAAGATTTGACAACAGATAATATAAAAGAACTAATTAAAACAGCAGAAAGTAATTTTGATGATATGAAAATACTTACAAAAAATGGACAGATTGAAGAATTAAATACTGAAAAACTATTATCAACATCACAAGAATCAACAGATTATAAGAAAACTATTTCAGAAATACTTATCTATTTAAAACAAAATTCTAGCAATGAAGAAAAACAAAAAGATACTTTAAGTTATATAGAAAATAATAAAAACAATAAGTATACAGTTTCTATTGAATACGATGAAAATGGTTTAGCTAAAATTATTAGAATAAAAATACAAGAATAAAAGTATAGGTTTGGAAGTAAAACTCCAAATCTTTTTCTATTTAAATTTATAACTTTTTTGGTTATAGTTTGGCTTAATATAAAGGTATTTAATTTTATTGTAAGATTTTTACTAAAATACCATAAAAATAGTGTAAAAAAGTATTGACTTTATTAAAAAATAGTGATAATATTTTATTTAGTTCTCGCGTTCGGGAAACGATAAAAATACAACAAAAAAATTTTTAAAAATTTTTTTAAAAATGTGTTGACAAAGAAAAAAACATATAGTATAATACTAATCGTTCACCACGAGGGAGAACAAAAAGTACATTGAAAAGTAAACAGTAAATCCTTTAGAGAATAAACCGAAGCGGTATGATTTTTAAACCTAAAAATCAGTACCGAAAAAGTAAAATTTTTTAAAAGTTTTTAATTCAATAAAAAGCAAGAAGTTTAAGAGCTTGAAAAAAACACTTAAGTTTAGATTTATAACATTCGAAAGAATGAAATATAAATACCACAAACAAGAGAGTTTGATCCTGGCTCAGGATAAACGCTGGCGGCGCACATAAGACATGCAAGTCGAACGGAAGTCGTTGTAATGATGTTGACATGGACTGAGAACTTGTTCAAAGAAAGTAGAGATTGACTTACAACAATGGCTTTAGTGGCGGACTGGTGAGTAACACGTAAGCAACCTGCCTATCAGAGGGGAACAACAGTTAGAAATGACTGCTAATACCGCATATGCCTAAGCATCACATGGTGCAATAGGGAAAGGAGCAATCTGCTGATAGATGGGCTTGCGTCTGATTAGATAGTTGGTGGGGTAACGGCCTACCAAGTCGACGATCAGTAGCCGGACTGAGAGGTTGAACGGCC
>ENA-ORLY01002982-ORLY01002982.1-human-gut-metagenome-genome-assembly--contig:-NODE-2982-length-14665-cov-2.687209_pt1 | contig 14665 bp, 9 predicted proteins | sample MGYA00243071_ERZ508832 | MGnify/ENA primary metagenome ERZ508832 (study PRJEB26277, sample SAMN04329777) | human gut metagenome | biome: human-associated habitat | host: Homo sapiens | place: USA...
GCTACGATATGACTGCCGCACTCACAAATATTAAACAGAGCAAAAAAGTTTGCTGCCTGTCCTGATGAAGTCAGCATTGCTGCTGCACCGCCTTCAAGTTCTGCAATCTTTGCTGCAACATAATCATTTGTTGGGTTCTGTAAACGGCTGTAAAAATAACCGGATGCTTCCAAATCAAATAACTTGCCCATATCCTCACTCGTATCATACTTAAATGTCGTAGACTGAATAATCGGAATCTGACGCGGTTCTCCATTTCCCGGCGTATAGCCTGCCTGCACACATTTGGTATTTAACGTATAATCACTCACTGTTTTGCCCTCCATATATTGTCATTTTTTTCAACTGTCCCTATAATACCATATATGACTAGAAAATTCTAGTATTATCTGTAGGATTCATCCCAACATATCTCTAAACCAAGCATCCTCCAACATATTATAAACATGCTCATTTGGTGTGCCTGCCCAAAGCTTATCTGCCGAAAAATATGTTTGATTGCTCTTTCCCATCATTTTTTTCGCAAATGCTCCTATTGCACGCGATCTTGACTGTCCGGCATAGCAGTGAATTAACAGCGTATCTACATCCATATGACTGCGAATAAATGCGATAACAGAATCTGCCATATTTTCATCAAACAATACAGCACCTTTTGTTTCCTTCACCACATCATCAAAATATAAAGTAAGAACGCCTTTACAAAATTTATTTTCTGCAAAGGTGACACCAAAACCACCCGTGTGAGTATCCTGAATTGAAATGACTGCATATGTATCTTTTCTTTTTGCGTCCTCCTCACATCCTGCCGGATAATAATGATCCATCACAAAATCAAAAGCTTCATTTAATGACTTAACTAATATTCGTCTCATATGCACTCCTCCCAAAAATCACCTAGTCTAATGTTAGATACTTACTAACGTCTCCCACTCTATGCTCTGCTTTGGTGCAAATGTCTCTAAATCCAGATACTTATAAATTGATCTAAGAAGCGCTTTTCCTTCTGGATACTGCTGCAAATCCTGAAGTCCAAGTGTGGAATAGAGAAGTTTTCCATTTCCGACGCGGCACTCAAACAGCTGCGCCATTGGTCTTAAAAATGCATAGCTGTCCATTTCTGTAATAATAGCGTCAAATGGCTGTTTTACTGTATCTGGCAGTATAACAGCTCTTTGATTTGCCATTGGCCACCACTGCCAATTTGTATGGCTCTCTGTCGGAAACTCCTTAAACACTGGATGATCTTTTTGAATCAGCTGTCCCATCGCACCTTCCTGTCTTCCAAACGTTCCAACAGACCAGAAATCTGTTGAGAATTGAGCACGAATTGAATTATGGAAGGAACTTTCCTCTGACTTTGGCGAATAATACACTATACCGCCGTTATCAAGCACCTTCTTTGCCTGCAAATCCAACTTAGTTGTCTCATAAACGCTTTCTGGGCATTTTGGCATTTCATTCTTATAAATCCAAATCGGATATGAATTAACTGCATCTGCAATCTTAACAGTAAGATCACAGCGAACTGGTGCTGTAATTTTATTATTCAGTTCAATCTTTAATGTTCCAGCCTTGCTAAGTGTCCCCTTTGGGCATGAAACAGCGCTCATATGACCACTCTTTACAGCGACCTTTCTCACACTATCTAATTCTTCATTCGGCATATATGCCCACAATGTCCACTCCAGATCTCCAGCACAGTCTGTCTTTCCATAATTGGCTATCTGCACATCTGCACAAAGTGTCTCACCCTCTTCATAAGTATACTTTTCAAGACCAACTAATACAAGCTGTTCTTTAAAGAAAGCTCTAAATTTTTCTGGTTTTGCAAAATCAAATGGCTTTGGCTCTAAATGTGAATCAAGCATTCCCACAAGAGCAGTTCCCTGTCCTGGAAAATCCTGCAGTCCAAGAAGTGAAATACCAGACAGATCTTTTGTGCGCATCGCAGCTTCGATCTCCTCTCGGTAACAAAGCCTTGATAGTTCTCCAGTTGCCTCAACGTACTTCTTCCAAACAGGCTCTAATCCCTTTTCGCGAACCATACGCTGAATACGTCTATAATTTGCCGGATCAGAAATTCCCTTAAAATGTGCAAGCTCATCAAAATCAGGAAGCACTTCAAACTGACCAACTTCAAAGCTAAACACTGGCTTTTTATACTGCTCTCTAATCTTTCTTAAGGTTTCATCAAAGTTTGTCTTCGCATTTGGATACTGATTGTTGATGTAGCCCTTAATGTTAACCTTTGCCAGCTTTCCATTTGCCTTTTCATAAGCATCAACTTTGGCTGCTTCCTCTGGTGTCTCTGGATTTCCTGCAAGCGTTCCTCTTATTCTGTAATTATAAAAGCTTTGTGATGCATAGAAATCACTCTCTTTATCGCATCCTTCATTTCCATAATGCGCATTTGACGCATTAGCATAGAGTCTTGTCGGATCCTGTTTTTTCGCATCCTGCAGCATCTTATGCATTCTGCTTGTGCCAAGCGCTCCGCAATGAAGCTCATTTCCAAATGTCAGCATGACAAAAGATGGATGATTGGCAAGTGCTTTTATAATTTGGCGCAGTTCCTTTTGATTATTCGAGAAACTTTCATCAAATTCAAATGCATGCTTTGGATCCCAGTGTGAAAGCTCTGGCTGCATCAAAATGCCCATCTCATCAGCTGCAAAAAATGCTGCCTCTGGCGGACAATGCGAATGAAAACGCACCATATTGATGCCATAATCTTTATATGTCTGTAAAATATTCTTCCACGCTTCCTTTTCCATTGGAATATAGCCTGTCTCTGGAAATTCTGCACAGTTTGCCTCACTTCTAAGGAAAATTCTTCTGCCGTTTAATGACAGATGACCATGTCCATCATCACCAAATGTACGAATGCCGAAGCTAACAGTCTTTTCATCTTCTTTTTGATTTATTTCACTTTCAGATGACTGCAAATCATTTTTATATAGTGCAGCTGTCAGTTCATATAACTTTCCATCATATTCATCCCAGTTTGCTGCTGACGATGAAATAAGTAAATCCTCTGCCACAATTGTTTTTCTGGAATTTGAAGTCATTACACTAATTTTTTGCTCATAGTCCTGCAAAAGTACACTGCTTTTTAAAACAAGCACGCCTTCAAATGATTCATCATATGTATCAAGATCTATCTCTGCGCGAAGCTTTCCTCCATCCTTAGGGTACACGCGCACCTGCGATAAAAAGATCGGATTTTCCTCACGAAGACGAATATAGCCAAGAAGTCCGTTCCAATTTGTCTGTGTCTCATCTGTTGCTGCCGATGAATAGACAATAGCATCGTGCGGCAAACCTGGATAACTGTTATCTGACTCAACGCGAAGTCTATGAATGCCTTCATGACCAGTAAGTTCAAATACATGTGGTGTGCTTATTGTCTGTTCCTCGTATGATGATATTTCCTCGCCGTCTAAATAAACACGCACACATCTGGCTCGCTCAATCTCAAAGAAAGTGCGGCATTTTTCTGCTGGTGCAATCGTAATTTCCTGCTCAAAATATGCCGGACCTTCATACGTATGTTTTCTTGTAAATCGTGTTGCTATCACATCATCATCAAAACTCAGCGCAGTTGTCTCATCTGGATGACATGAGTTGTCGAGCCGATCTTCATGACCGACTCCAAACTCATCAAGTGTTCCTGGCAGATATACCATTTTATTTAGAGAAGTTTCTTTCTCTCCCGGCAGCATAAGCTGCCAGGGTTTGGTTGTTAAATCTACTAGTCTCATGATTTTCCTCGCTTTTTGCTTAACATTTATTGTTTCTGATATAGTGTTGCCATCATATGAGACGGCTCTATTTCAAGCGCCTCATTTAAAAATTCTGTTGCCTTTTCGCGGTTTTGTAAGCCAATATTTCCAAGTGCCATCAGATAACAGCAGTGTGCACGATTTTTCTTTGTATAATCCTCATCAAAAATCAGAAAATCTGGAAGTGATACAGCAAAGTATTCAATCTTGCCCTCATCATTTAAGTGCTGCTCACCATAATCAATCAGGCGATAAAAACGTGATTTTGCCTCTCTTGTTTTTCCTAATTTTTCAAATGCAAGTCCCTGATAGAGAATCATATCAGCTGGCTGATCGTTGTAGTACATAGCACCTGCCGGTTCATCTGTTCCAATCGTCGCAGTCTCAAAGCATGTTTTTGCTTCATCATATTTTCCCTGTGCTTCAAGCGCAAGTCCAAGATGATAATACAGATGATTATCCTTTGTTCCCTCTAGCTTGCCTTCTCCAAGATTTTCTGGATATACAAGTGCTTTTTTAAGCAACTTCTCTGCCTGTTCATATTTTTCTGATGCCAAGCACTGTTTTGCCATCTCGAGTAAGGAAATAGTATACTGCGTTGTAATCTTTCCTTCGCCGCCCTCCCACGGATGGAAACGGCGTCCCATAATGCAACGATAAGCGCGTTCATATTCTCCGCACATATTCATAAGAGTAATATATTCAATATACAAATCATCACGGCTCTCTGCAAGAGATGGATCTTCATCATATTTTGCTAAACGCTCTTTGAAGCTATATCCAAGCTTTTTGTAAAGCTGATCTAATTCAAGGAAAATACGGGCATCCTTGCGATTTAGTGAAAATGCTTTCTCTAGTTCACACTTAGCTGCCTTAGAATCACCCATCTTGTTGTAATAAGCCAGTGCAAGGTTTCTATGAACAATTGAAAATGTGTCATCTGCCTTCTTTGACATTTCCCACAATTCAACAGATTTCTTCCACTGTAATTTATCATAAAAAAGATTGCCCAGGTAATAAGGCGCCTTCTTTTTGCAACCATTTTCAATCGCAAATGTAAGTACAGCAATATCATCAAGCTTATTCGGGAAGCAATAATCGAAAGCACAGCTTTCTGCCTTCTCAAGTGACTTCTTTGCTGCCTCATCTTCACCCATTTTTTCTTCATAATAAGCTGCATAATAATACAGCATCGGATATTTCTTTGTGCACTGCTTTAAAACTAAAACAGCGTCCTCATATGCGCCCCACTGCGCAAAATCTCTTGCTGTCATCAAATAATTTTCCTGAAAATTACGCATCAGTCCATTCAAGTCATCAAGCATTTTCTGCTTCTTTTCTGAATCATTCTCTGCCTTTATTGCCTCAAAACCAGATACAAAATCAAATGGATCAAGTTCTAAATTATCCTCGATCATACGAGCTGCAGCCTTTTCTTTTCCAAGCTTTGCAAGAAGCCAAGCACGTAATCCTCTTGCCTTAATATTATGCGCATTCTTAACAAGTGAGCGATCAATGTGCTCAAGCGCAGTTTCAAATTGACCTTTCTTTGCCGCAAGCGCTGCCATATAATAGAATGACATTTCCTGCTGTTCATTGCTCCATGCTGCCTTATAAAAAGCATCATAAGCCTCATCTTCTCTTCCAAGGTAACACAAATCAAGTCCCAACAGATAATATGCTTCGCTGTTGTATGGATTAGGATTCTTCCAGGTCAGGCGCTTAATAGCTGTTCTAAAATAAGGTTCTGCCTCCTTAAATAAGCCTCTTCTCATCAAGAGCATACCATATGCATTGTTAATGCGAATATCATCTGGATCACGCTTTAATCCCTCTAAATAATAAGGATCAGGTCTCCATGTTGCATGACGGTACTGTTCAATATGCTGTCCCGTTAAATACAGTTCCTCATTTGTCATGATCTTTGACGGTTCATCTGCTGCCTTTGCCGGATCTGGAAGCTTTGGAATTTCTTCCTTCTCTGACTGGTATGCAATTAAGCTTCTGCCATCTGCACAAACTTCAACTTTCAGATCTTCTTCCTGCGTATCATCTGGCAGTACTACACTCTTTTCAAAAATGTCAACAGGAGAAATCATTGCGCTCTCATCACACAGCACGCCGTCTTTTCCTGTCAGAATAATTCTTGCTTTTTCATATACAGCTGTTGCATAGACAATAATCTTTGCAGTCTTCTTTCCAGTTGCTGCATCATTTGCTGCCGAGAGTGAAACAGCAGCTTCCTTTGATGCGTTCTTTACCTGTCCAACTTCCTTGTATGGCATAAAATACTGTGTAAATGTTTTCTCCTCAAACGGCTTTAACCATGTAAAGTCAGGCTGATTATCTGTAAACATACCTGTCATCAGCTCTACATATGGACCATCCTCATCAGTCAGATTGCGATCCCATGCCTTTCCAAAATCACCGCAGCCCCAGGTCCACTGCTTCTTTCCCGGTGAAACATGATGGTCTGCCACATGCAAAATACCAGCATGCTTTCCATAGTCATATCCTCCGACAAAATCATACTTTGACTTTTCTGCCATGTAAGAAGTCGGGACTGGAATATTCTTGTAACGTGAAATATCTACGCCCTCGCTGTAATCCTTCTTATAATAAACACCTGTCGCAATTGGGAAACGAGAAACATCTCGCTTTCCATGATCCATAACAGCGTGAACATCTGGCGGGAAAATGGACTGTGTGTTGTCATTAACAGGAACTGCTGGATTTGCCCACCAAAGAAATGTCTGCGGAAGTGATGTGCGGTTATACAACTGTCCCTTGATTTCAATATAAGCTTTTCCCGGGTATACACTAATTCTCATAAGTCCCTTTGTTCCATACATCTGATCCACATCATGACATAAAACAGAAACGCTTCCATCCTCATTTTCCTGAATTTCATAATCAACTGGAAGAAATGTTGTCGGACGATGATGCTGCGGCCAGTTAAATTCAATACCTCCTGAAATCCACGGTCCCGTCAAACCAACAAGTGCCGGCTTGATCACCTGGTTATAGTAAACAAAGTCATAATCATTTGTTTTATCATATGCCCTCTGGATTCGTCCGCCAAGCTCTGGAAGAACCATAACCTTAATGTACTCATTTTCTAGCCATACTGCCGTATATTCCTTATCCTTCTTCTCATCACTTATTTTTTCAATCGTCGGATACGGGTATACCTTTCCGCAGCTTCCCTGATACACACGTTTTTCCAGAAAAATCGGATTCTTCTCCGCCTCTCCAATCTCATATGTAGGAATCATGACTTTTTCTGCCCATACACTTGCCTTTTGCATAATTGCCTCCTGTTTTGCTATTATTTTCTGTTATTATTTATTTACTTGAATCTTTCTATCATTTTCAATATTGTTTTATTTACTTTCAATATTTGCTTTTACTATACTACTGTTTTGCTTGAAATACATTATCTTTCGTTGCGGTTGTGTTTTAAAATATTGCTCTGTTGTTTTTTCCTGTATTCTAAGTTAAAATGTAATTATTCAGAGCCATGCAAAATTATTTGCCGCAATATTGGCTTATCCATGAACTGTAAGTATAAAAAAAGGAGATTTTTATGAAATCGCACGAACCCTTTATTGAACCTGAATCAACATATTATGTCTACTCGCCAAGTCTCTTGGGACGAAGCATGTTTTTTTATCCGCTTACATGCGGTCATTTTTTCTATGCACCAGGCTATCATCTGCACCGCGCTTCTTTTGACAGCTTTCTTCTTGTTTATGTCAAAAAAGGAATCATGTATGTACAAACAAAAAACGAAAGTTTTAATGCAAAAGCTGATGAGTTTATTTTGATTAATTGCTATGAACCGCACAGCTATGGCACAAAAACAGGAAGCGAATGTCTCTGGTGCCATTTTGACGGACCTCTTGCCAAAAACTTTTTTGAATCTATCGTCTCACATCTTGGCACTGTATTTTCTATTGGAAATCCTGCGCCAGCCACAAACAAGCTTGAAGCTATCATTGACAGTTTTTGTCGTTCTTCGATTAAGGAAGCTCTTCTTTCTAAATATATTAATGATATTTTGACAAGCTTTCTGCTCTACAGTGCTGCCGATAAAAAAAATGACAGCACAGATATGATTGAGACTATCATTTCCTATATCAATGAACATTTTAAAGAAGATCTGCCAGACAAAGTGCTCGCATCAGCTGCTGGATTAAGCTCTTATCATTTTATTCGCGTATTCAAACGAGAGACTGGCTTTACACCACATGAGTATGTCATAAATACGAGGCTAAGTAATGCACGTTACCTGCTTCGCAACACTGCCATGTCTGTCAAGGATATCTGTTTTTCATGTGGCTTTTCAAGTGAAAGTGCCTTTTGCATAACTTTTAAAAAAAGAGCTAAAATGACACCGGCTCAGTACAGACAAAATGGAACATGATCTTTTTGTTTCGTTGACTTTCCCTGCTGTTTCTGCTAGGATTGGAGCGGTACAGCATCTTTGCTGCTTCCTATAAACAGTTTCTTTGGAGGTCATGCCTATGTTTTCCCCTAAGCTGCGGGAATTTGCCCGCAAATGCTATCTGACCAACATCGGCCAGAATCTTCTGGTTCTTCTTAAATGGACTGGATTTTCACTTTTGTCAGGTCTTCTGATCGGCGGCGTATCAACACTATTTGCTACTTTGCTTGGAAAAGCTATACAGATTCGCGCTGCGTACAGCTGGCTTTTATTCCTGCTTCCTATTGCTGGTCTGGCAATCACTGCTCTTTATCATTTTTGCGGACAGTCAAATGACCGCGGTACAAATTTTGTTATTGCCTCAATTCATGCAAATGAAGAGACACCAGCACGTGTTGCACCTCTTATTTTTATCTCTACGATTCTGACACAGCTGTGCGGCGGATCTGCCGGACGCGAGGGTGCTGCACTTCAGATCGGCGGCAGCCTTGGAAATCTTCTTGGAAAAATAGTTCATCTTGATGATGAAGATCGCCATGTTCTAATCATGTGTGGCATGAGTGCTGCTTTTGCTGCTCTGTTTGGTACACCGATGGCTGCTGCTGTCTTTTCAATGGAAATGGTCAGTGTCGGCGTCATGTATTATTCCGCATTAGTTCCTTGTGTAATGTCTGCGCTGATTGGTGCTCACCTTGCTTCTACGTTTGGTGTTCATGCCGAAAAATTTACAATTGTAAGTATTCCTTCGTTTTCCATTGACGGTGCTGCAAAAACAGTTCTTCTTGGAATCTTATGTGCCGCTGTCAGCATACTTTTATGCATTATCCTTCACAAAGTTGGAGGTCTTTTAAAAACATACATAAAAAATGTTTACCTACGCGCAATTGTCTCTGCACTGATTGTTATCGTATTTGCATTTCTTCTTCCAGACGGCAAAAGCTATCTTGGTTCCGGAAGCAATCTGATTGAGCAGTCTATTCAAGAAGAAACTATATTCCCAGCAGCCTTTCTTATTAAAATGCTCTTTACAGCAGTCACACTTGGCGGCGGCTTTAAGGGAGGCGAAATTGTTCCTTCCTTCTGCGTAGGTGCATCCTTTGGATGTTTCTTTGGAAGCCTTGCTGGATTTGCCCCATCCCTTTGTGCTGCAATGGGCATGGTTGCTGTTTTCTGCGGTGTCACTAATTGCCCTATTACATCTATTTTGATCGCTTTTGAATTATTTGGCTTTGACTCTGCCCACTACATGATTTTAGCCATTGCAGTCAGCTATGCAATGTCTGGTTATTATGGTCTTTATGCCGATCAAACAATTGTATATTCAAAGTATCGAACAAAGTTCATCAACCGCAAGACAAACCATTAAATGTAAAGCAGACATTCGCAATCCGCTTCCGCTGCTGAATTCAAATTGTATGAATTGGGGCAAAAAACATGCCTTCAAAAAAAAGTTAAGTTTTTTTCAAAAAAGTGCTTGACTTTTCTCTTGTCTTGTTGTAGAATAACTATCGTCGACAGCGAGTAAGAAACAAACGAAACAAAAACTTCGATGTTGATGAGATGCCCAGATAGCTCAGTTGGTAGAGCAGAGGACTGAAAATCCTCGTGTCGCTGGTTCGATTCCAGCTTTGGGCACTGCGCGGGTGTAGTTCAATGGTAGAACACTAGCCTTCCAAGCTAGATACGTGGGTTCGATTCCCATCACCCGCTTTACAGAAGCGATTCTGTATCATATATGCGCGAGTGGCTCAGTGGTGGAGTATCGCCTTGCCAAGGCGAGGGTCGCGGGTTCGAATCCCGTCTCGCGCTCTTATCTAAAGAAGGTCGTAAAGATCTTCTTTTTTTGTGCTTTCTTCCACTTGCTTCTAATTTCTTTTGTGATATAATAACTGATGCAAAAAATGTCTTACATTTTGTCTTATATTGACACTGAGAGGTTTTTATGAAACGCTTATTTCATTTTTTATCACTTAGCTTTATTTTTATGCTGTCTTCTATGGCAGTCTGTGGATGTGTCCCTGCCCAGACACCGCTCTACTACTTTCATGCAGGTCTTAGCACCTACCATGAGCTTCTTGACGATGTCTTAGGTAAAAGAAGCGAGGTTGATCTTTTCTCTTCAGCAGCAGATTCATCTGCACCTGTATCATCTGTTACAGAAACGATCTCTTGTGCCCCACTTTATGCAGATTATAGCTACTACCTGCCTTCTCTTGCAGATGATGAAGCAGCAAACTTTCAGGCTCTTTACACTGGCATACAAGGTTTTCAGAGCACTATTTCACTCCCTGTTGCCGTCAGTTCTGATAATGTCAGCGATTTGATGCATCTTCTGACAAATGAATGTCCTGAGCTGATGCAGCTGTCATCACGATGGGTTGAACATTCAAATCTGCTTGGTCTTGTTGTATCTGTATCACCTGAGTACACAATATCAAAGGAAACTTTTGATGCGCAGACAGCAGCTGTTAATACACTTATTCAAAGCTGGCAGACAACACTGTCGGGACAAAGTGCTTATCAGGCTGAGCTTACTATTTACAATTATATCATTGAAAACTGTGTATATTCTACTCAGGCAGACAATTGCCAGAGTGCCTATGGTGCTCTGATTGATGGGCAGGCTAAATGTGACGGCCGCGCCAAGGCGCTCGTCTGGGGACTTCGAAGTCTCGGCATCAAAAGCTCTGTTATAACAGGAAATACACATGCCTGGGTCATCGCCCACATCGGAGACTATGACTACAATGTCGATCCGACTTATGATGACAATGAAAATGACGGCATTCAGCAGCCTTTATGTTACGCATATTTTAATATTCCAGAATCAGCTATCTCATCTGATCCATACCCGGCAGATGATTTTTACCAAAGACGAGGCTACCCTTCCACTGTGCGCTGGGACTTTAATTACCATGTTCAAGCCGGCCTATGGATTTACGCTGATGATCCTTCGTCAAGTGACCCTGCCTCTGGTACCGCACTTGACCGTGCAAGAGCACTCTTTGTCGCGCAGGCAGAAAGCATCTGGGAAGGCGGCGGTGAAGGTCTTGTAATGATTCGTTTTGAAAATGCATCTGACTACGCTGATGCTGCTGCATCATATAATGACTGGATCCAATCCTTCATTAACATGCACGCTGCCGGCTGCAACATTGTAAACTATGATTTTTCCAATCAGCAGCTCTTAGCAGTGCGACTTTCATTTTATTAAGAACATTTCTAATAGTTAAAAAAAGGTAATTATTCAGAACCCCATTCGCAAAAAAGATCAGTGACAATGGAAGTAAACTCCATTTTCACTGATCTTTTCTATTGCCATCTTAAATCCCAGAATATCACTGTGATGTATACTCTTTGTTTCCAAAGCGACACAAATCTCCCATCCAGACAAGCTCAACAGTTCCAATCGGACCGTTACGCTGCTTGGCTATGATAACCTCTGTGATTCCCTTTGACGGCGAATCCTTATTATAATATTCATCTCGGTATAAAAACATTACAATATCTGCATCCTGCTCAATTGCTCCTGACTCACGAAGGTCAGAAAGCATAGGACGATGATCCGTTCTTGACTCACAGGCACGTGAAAGCTGTGACAGTGCGATGACTGGTACATTTAGCTCTCTTGCAAGTGCCTTTAGAGAACGTGAAATATCTGAGATTTCCTGCTGTCTGCTGTCTCCCTTTCTTGCTCCGCTTCCGCTCATAAGCTGAAGATAGTCGATCATGATACAATCAAGACCATGCTCAAGCTTAAACTTACGGCATTTAGAACGAAGCTCTGCCACCGTTATACCTGGCGTATCATCAAGCAAAAGCTTTGTGTTTGCAATGATACCAGAACTCTCGACAACCTGATCCCAATCACTGTCGGAAAGATTTCCTGTACGAAGCGTCTGGGAATCGACACGCGACTCCATGGCCAACAGACGGTTTACTAACTGCTCCTTTGACATCTCAAGAGAAAAAATTGCAACTGTCTTTTTATCCTTTATAGTCATATTGTGTGCTAAGTTAAGTACAAATGCCGTCTTTCCCATGGAAGGACGCGCCGCAATCAAAATAAGATCTGACGGCTGCATACCTGAGGTCTGACGATCCAAATCAGTATATCCAGTAGAAAGGCCAGTTACCATGCTGTGATTTCGCGATGCAATCTCAATCTTATTTACAACATTTATGACTACATCACGTATCGGCACATAGTCACTTGTTGCTCTTGTTTCCAGAAGACCAAAAAATACGCTTTTCCGTAGATTCCAGAATGGTATTTACGTCTTCTTTTTCCATGTAGCAATCATTTGCAATCTCTTCATTGATACGAATCAGGCGGCGAAGCAATGCCTTCTCATACACCAGATTGGCATAATAGCGAATATTAACGGAAGTCGGCACCATATTAAGCAGCTCACGGAATGCAGCAATGCTGTAGCTTTCCGGCGGCACATCCTTGGTCTTTAGCTGCTCTTGAACGGCTACTAGATCTGTTGGCTTTCCCTCATTGTAAAGCTCCGTTATAGCCTCAAACATGGCACCGTACTGCCGTCCGTAAAAATCATCCGAATGGATAATCTCACTGGCTGCCGATATGGCTTCCTTGTCCATGAGCATACAGCCGATTACTAACTGTTCGGCCTCCGTGTTGTGCGGGAGTACTCGTTTTATTAATGCCTCTTCCATGTTTTTTATGCTTCCTGAACTTTAACGGTCAGCTTTGCAGTTACTTCTCTATGAAGCTTAACCGGAACAATTGTAGTTCCACATGCCTTAATAGGCTCTGGCAGAACCATCTTCTTCTTATCAATCTCAAGACCTAACTGCTTCTCGCATGCAGCAGCGATTTCCTTTGTGGATACAGAGCCGAACAGCTTGCCGCCCTCACCTGTCTTAACACTCAGTACAACTGACTTTTCCTCAATCTTTGCTGCCAACTGCTTTGCTTCCTCTAACTTCTGTGCTGCAATTCTATCCTCATTTGCCTTCTGTAGCTTCAGGTCATTTAAATTCTTTGCTGTTGCTTCAATTCCAAGCTTCTTTGGAAGTACAAAATTTCTTGCATAACCATCGTTAATCTTTACGCGCTCACCCTTTTTTCCAAGTGATTTTACATCCTGTAATAAAATTATTTCCATTTTTTTCTCCTCCAATTCTAATATCTATATCAGCCCTTCACTTCGTCACCCTTTTCTTCCTGAGCCATAAGCACATCCTTCAACATACTTCTGGCCTCTCCAAGTGTGACATTGCGAAGCTGGGCACCTGCGACGTTCATATGACCGCCTCCGCCAAGCTTTTCCATTATGGTCTGTACATTTACCTCATCAATAGAACGGGCACTAATATAAATCTGATTTTCATATTCTGTCATCACAAATGATGCACGAATGCCGCGAATACCCAAAAGCTCATTTGCTGCCTGCGCTGCAATAACTGTCGGATTTCCAGTCATGTCACTTGGACATACACTGATTGCATAGCGCTCATGGAACATCTCCACCTCACGCACGGCCTCTGCCTTTGCCTTGTAATCCTCCATATCATCACGAAAGAGCTTTCGCACTTTTGTAATGTCGGCACCATTTCGACGTAAGAAAGCCGCCGCCTCAAACGTTCTGACACCTGTATTATTCATGAAATTATTTGTATCCACAACAATTCCAGAATACATTGCATCTGCATCAGTCGGACGAATCTTGATTGAATCTGAATAATACTGCAATATCTCTGCCACCATCTCACTGGCAGATGATGCATAAGGCTCCACATAGCTAAGCACTGCACCCTCAATACAGTCACGCGACTGACGATGATGGTCAAGCACTACCACATGCTGTGCTAACTGCAAAAGCTGCGGACACTCTGTTCGGCTTGGTCTGTTATTATCCACCACAATCAGAAGTGTTCCTTCTGTTATCCTCTGAATTGCAGTCTCATTATCAATAAACAGCTTCTTTCCATATTCTTCATCCTCGGCAAGACGATTTAGAAGAGGTTTTATGCTGTTTGCAATAGTATTCAGCACAATATGAACATCCTTACCAGATGTTCTGGCTGCGCGATAAATACCAACTGAAGCACCAATACAATCTGCATCGCTGATTGAATGACCCATGATCAGCACATCAGAAGATGCCTCTATAAGCTCCTTTAACGCCTGCGCCTTGACACGCGCCTTAACACGCGTATTCTTGCCCTGGCTCTGTGTACGACCGCCATAATAGGTGATCTCATCCTGATTTTTAAGAACAACCTGATCACCGCCGCGTCCAAGTGCCATCTCGATTGCAATACGTGAATACTCATAATCCTGAAGATAAGTCGGGGCATTCAGTCCGATACCGATACTTAACGTCACCGTCATTTCATTACCGATATTCACCGTCTTTACCTCTTCAAGGATATGGAACTTCTGCTCTTTCAGAGCCTCAAG
>ENA-ORLY01002985-ORLY01002985.1-human-gut-metagenome-genome-assembly--contig:-NODE-2985-length-14654-cov-10.640461_pt1 | contig 14654 bp, 10 predicted proteins | sample MGYA00243071_ERZ508832 | MGnify/ENA primary metagenome ERZ508832 (study PRJEB26277, sample SAMN04329777) | human gut metagenome | biome: human-associated habitat | host: Homo sapiens | place: USA...
AGCGGCCGACGAGGCTCGAACTCGCTACCTCCACCTTGGCAAGGTGGCGCTCTACCAGATGAGCTACGGCCGCATATCCATTGTGGCGCGCCGGGCGTTCCCGGCGACGTCGATTATTATACCGCAGCTTTCGCCTCTTGTCAACTACAAATTTGCATTTTTTGAAAAAAGGGACGTTTCCGTCTCCCCACTGCGTACAAAGCTGCGCCGCCGTTCAAGTTTGCCGCAGCTGACGCGAAGAAAATTTAATTGCTTTCCTTTCTTAATGTCGTTATAATTAAGATTATCAAATCGTTGCTGAACTTTCGCGCCTGCCGCTTCGGGCTGCTGCACCGAGGAACAGGCGTGTTTTCATGCAGGGGAGAATATAGGAATAAGGAGCAAACGCAATGTACAAGATCACGGAAAAGGTGGCGCTGAACCCCACCGTTACAAAGATGGTCATTGAAGCCCCGCTCATTGCCAAAAAGGCAAAGCCCGGCCAGTTTATCATTGTGCGCCCGTTTGAAGACAGCGAGCGCATCCCCCTCACCGTCGCAGGCTATGACCGCGAGAAGGGTACTGTGGACATCATCTTCCAGATCGTCGGCGGCACCACCATGGAGCTGAACAGCCTCGAAGTGGGTCAGAGCGTCCACGACTTCGTCGGCCCGCTGGGCCGCGCTACCGAGGTGGAAGGCCTGAAGAAGGTCTGCGTCGTCGGCGGCGGCGTGGGCTGCGCCATTGCGCTGCCCATCGCCCGTGAACTCCACGAGCAGGGCTGCGTTGTCCACAGCGTGGTCGGCTTCCGCAGCAAGGACCTGCTCATCCTCGAGGACGAGTTCAAGGCCTGCAGCGACGAGCTGCGGATCATGACCGACGATGGCAGCTACGGCACCAAGGGCGTCGTCACCGCTGCCCTCGACGAGCTGGTGGCCGCCGGCAACCAGTACGACCTGGTCATCACCATCGGCCCGCTCATCATGATGAAGTTCGTGGTCAAGACCTGCCAGAAGCACGGCCTCAAGAGCATCGTTTCCATGAACCCCATCATGATCGACGGCACCGGCATGTGCGGCGGCTGCCGCCTGACCGTGGGCGGCCAGACCAAGTTTGCCTGCGTGGACGGCCCCGACTTTGACGGCGACCTGGTGGACTTTGACGAGGCCATGGCCCGCGGCACCATGTACCGCCCGTTTGAGGCACACGCCCGTGAGGCAGCCTGCAATCTGTTCAAGACTCAGGAGGGAATGTAAGATGGCTTTCAATATGGATCCCAAAAAGTGCCCCATGCCCACCCAGGACCCCAACGTCCGCAACAAGAACTTCAAGGAAGTTGCTCTGGGCTACACCGAAGAAATGGCCATCAACGAGGCCAAGCGCTGCATCCACTGCAAGAACAAGCCCTGCCAGACCGGCTGCCCGGTGGGCATCGACATCCCGGAGTTCATCGCGCATGTGGCCGAGGGCGACTTTGAGGCCGCTTATCAGGTCATCAACCGCTCCTCTTCCCTGCCCGCTGTCTGCGGCCGTGTCTGCCCGCAGGAGAGCCAGTGCGAGGGCAAGTGCACCCGCGGCATCAAGAACGAGCCCGTGGGCATCGGCCGCCTGGAGCGCTTTGTGGCCGATTGGCACCGCGAGAACGTGCACACCGCACCCGTCGTTCCGGAGTGGAACGGCCACAAGGTGGCCATCATCGGTGCAGGCCCTGCCGGCCTGACCGCTGCAGGCGACCTGGCCAAGCTGGGCTACAAGGTGACCGTGTACGAGGCCCTGCATGTGGCCGGCGGCGTGCTGATGTACGGCATCCCCGAGTTCCGTCTGCCCAAGGCCATCGTGCAGCAGGAGATCGACGGCCTGAAGAAGATGGGCGTGGACTTTGAGTGCAACATGGTCATCGGCAAGGTGCTGACCATCGACGAGCTGATGGGCGAGTACGGCTACGAGGCCGTGTTCGTGGGCTCCGGTGCCGGTCTGCCCCGCTTCATGGGCATCCCCGGCGAGAGCCTGAAGGGCGTGTACTCCGCCAACGAGTTCCTGACCCGCTCCAACCTGATGAAGGCTTACCTGCCCACCAGCAAGACCCCTATCCGCACCGGCAAGAAGGTTGCCGTCGTGGGCGGCGGCAACGTGGCCATGGACGCTGCCCGCAGCGCCATGCGTCTGGGTGCCGAGACCGTGTACATCGTCTACCGCCGCGGCATGGCCGAGCTGCCTGCCCGTAAGGAAGAGGTGGAGCACGCCGAGGAAGAGGGCATCATCTTCAAGACCCTGTGCAACCCCGTGGAGATCCACCCGGACGAGAACGGCTTCGTCAAGTCCATCACCTGCGTGGAGATGGAGCTGGGCGAGCCCGATGCTTCCGGCCGCCGCCGCCCCATCGAGAAGAAGGGCAGCGAATTTGAGCTGGACGTGGACACCGTGATCATGAGCCTGGGCACCAGCCCCAACCCGCTGATCCGCTCCACCACCCCGGGTCTGGAGACCAACAAGCACGGCTGCATCGTCACCGAGGGCGACGACGGCAAGACCAGCCGTGACGGCGTGTACGCCGGCGGCGATGCCGTGACCGGTGCCGCCACCGTCATCAAGGCCATGGGTGCCGGCAAGGCTGCCGCCAAGGCCATGGATGAGTACATCCGCAACAAGTAATTTCTGCCAAACGGCGCAAATCCCCTGTTTCCTTTGGGAAACAGGGGATTTTTCCTTTTTTAGGAAGACTAGACAGATTATCTATATTTCATTTACAATTCGTCCCACTTTATGGTATACTATTTCCATCTTACGAAAGCACCAGGGGCTGCCGCAGCCCTTGCTCTGTTTGCAGGAGGTGTGCCCCATGCACTCGTTATTGATCCTGGTCCTGATCCTGGACGCTCTCATCGCCATTTCCTCGATACTGAACCTGGTAAATATGGTCCGGGTCAACCTGCTGGTGGAAGAAAAGCAGGCCCAGGCCCTTACGGTGCAGCTGGTGCGCGTGTGCAAGACAAGCGCTGGCAAGGGTGGGCTGCTGTCCTCCTGGTTTGGGGTGTACGCCTGCCCCGGGGAGATCGGCACTGGTGAGTTTACCTCCACCAACCCCTACGGCAGCCCAGAGGCCGTGCCCAAAGCCACCACGGTGGTGCCCATGAAGGCCTCCGGGGTGCTGGAGCACTGCGATATCGGAGCTCACCTGGGCCGTCGTCTGGTGCCGCTGTGGCTTACGGCAGGAGGCTTTTCTCTGCTGCTGGCAGCGTTTATCCGCCTGTAAGGCATTTTCTCTGGACTTTTCGGCGTAGTGCCGACGGCCTGCCTGCTGACCCACAGGCGGACCGCCAGCACAGCGCCGGGAAAATATAAGTATAAAGGAAGGCAATTATGGAACTACTGAAACTACTTGGCATTGTCATCGTCATCGCTGGCTTTGCACTGAAGCTGGACTCCATTCTGGTCATTCTGGTGGCAGCCGTTGTGACTGCACTGGTTGGCGGTCTGGGCCCGGTCACCCTGCTGGAAACGCTGGGCAGCACCTTTGTGGCAAACCGCAGCATGGCCATCTTCATCATCGTGATGCTGGTCACCGGCACGCTGGAGCGCAACGGCCTGCGTGAAGCAGCCGCTGCCCTGATCGGCAAGTTCAAGGGTGCCACCTCCGGCCTGGTCATCGGCATCTACGGCGTGATGCGCTCGATCTTTGCAGCCTTCAACGTGGGCTTTGGCGGCGTGGCCGGTTTCGTGCGCCCCGTCATCATGCCCATGGCCGAAGGTGCCATTGTGGCACAGGGCTATGAGCCCAATGAGGAGCATGTCGAGGAGCTGAAAGGCATGGCTTCCGGCATGGAGAACATCACCTGGTTCTTCGGTCAGGTCCTGTTCGTGGGCGGCTCCGGCGGCCTGCTGGTGCAGAGCACTTTGGCCGGCCTGGGCATCGAGGTGGAGCTGGCCCAGCTGGCTGCCATCGAGATCCCCGTGTGCATCATTGCCACTGTGGTCGCCATCGTATTCTATGTGATCAAGGATCGCAAGATGATCCAGAAGTACTATAAGTAAGGGAGGACAGAAGAATGAGCTTTTTTATGAGTGCTGATTACAGCCTGTCCACCAAGGTGATGGAGATCATCTACTTTATCATCGGCCTGCTGTGCATCTACTGCGGTGTGAAGAACCTGAAGGATAAGGAGAACCCGGAACCCGTGGGCACCTTTATCTTCTGGGCCGTGCTGGGCGTCGTGCTTGCCCTGGGCCGCTGGCTGCCCTCTCTGGTGAGCGGCATCCTGGTGGTGGTGATGTGCATCCCCGCCATCCTCAAGAAGGTCAAGAAGGGCGCTGTCTCTGCTGCCACCAAGGCCGAGACCGAGGCCACCTATGAGAAGATCGGCATGAAGATCTTTGTCCCCACCCTGAGCATCGGCATGCTGGCCGTCATCTGCGCCATCACCGGCCTGGGCATCGGCCTGTCCGCCCTGAACGGCGTGGCTCTGGGCGTTCTCGTGGCCATCATCCTGCTGATGATCATGAACCGCGACAACAAGCCCTCCACCTTCCTGAACGATTCCGAGCGCATGCTGTCCACCGTGGGCCCCCTGTCCATGCTGCCCATGCTGCTGGCCTGCCTTGGCTCCGTCTTCACCGCTGCCGGTGTCGGCGATGTGATCTCTGACCTGGTCAGCCACATCATCCCCGAGGGCAATGTGAACGCCGGTATCGTGGTGTACGCCATCGGCATGATGCTGTTCACCATGATCATGGGCAACGCCTACGCCGCCATCACCGTGATGACCGTGGGCATCGGCTACCCGTTCGTGCTGGCCCACGGCGCAAACCCGGTGGTCATCGGCATGCTGGCTTTGACCTGCGGCTTCTGCGGCACCCTGTGCACCCCCATGGCTGCAAACTTCAACACCGTGCCCGTGGCACTGCTGGATATGAAGAAGCCCATGGGCGTCATCAAGAATCAGGTTCCTGTCGCCATCATCATGATGGTGGTCCAGATCGTGATGATGATCCTCCTGAAGTAATTTTTTTGTTAGATCGAGTGATTCAATGGAACAGGCAATTCAGCACGGAGCCGATATCATTATTCGCGACTGGGTCCGGCTCCGTGCAGGCGAACGCATCCTGATCGTATCCAGCCAGAAGTATGCTGTCGAGGTGGCGGCCATGCAGCAAGCCGCACAGGCGGTGGGCAGCGTGGCGGATGTTTTGATGCTGGACGACCTGCACGAGCAGGTGGGCCAGTATTTCGATGACCGCGAGGACGCCTTTGACCCCTACAACGCCGTGATCGGTGCTGCCGAGTATTCCCTCATCACCACACGGGCCGTCAAGCGGGTCATTGCCCGCCGCAACCGGTTTTTGTCGCTGCCGCTGAGCACCAGCAACGGGCAGTCACTGCTGAGCTACGACTTCCTGAACATGAGCCTGCCCAAAAGCAGGATCATGGCCAGCATCATCATGGCCTGCTACCAGAACGCCAGCCACATCCATGTGACCACGGAGCTTGGCACGAACCTGGATTTCAACATCGAAGGGCGTGTGCCCGGCTTCTTCAACGGCTGCTGCCACGACGGCAAGGGCCTTTCCTCTGCCAGCGTGGAAGTGTATGTGGCACCGGTGGAGAGCGACACCAACGGCACCCTGATCCTGGACGGCTCCATGGGCTATATCGGCATCGTGGACAGCCCCGTGCGGGTGGAGCTGCGCGGCGGCCGCATCGTGGAGATCGAGGACAATGCCAGCGGCAGGCGGCTCAAGCAGTTTCTGGCCCGCTTCCACGACCCGGAGAACATGGTGGTGGCGGCGGAGTTCGGCATCGGGCTCAACACCCACTCCCGCTGTGCAGGCAACTGCTACATCGAGGACGAATCCACCTATGGCACCTTCCACATCGGGTTCGGGCGCAACATCGCACTGGGCGGTGTGCAGGATGCTTCCGGCCATTACGATCTGGTCACCCACGCTCCCTGCATCTATGTGGACAACCGCATGATCATGGATCACGGACAGCTCACCGTTCTGGAGCCGTCCATTTATATCTGAGAATCGAGGCTTTTTACTATGAAGATTCTGCTCACTGGTTTCGACCCCTTTGGCGGCGAGACCGTCAACCCCGCTTTTGAGGCGGTAAAGCTGCTGCCCGACACCATCGCCGGTGCCGAGATCGTCAAGCAGGAAGTGCCCACCGAGTTCATCCGTGCCGGTGAGGTGCTGGAAGCTGCCATTCAGGCAAACCAGCCCGATGTGGTCATCTGCATCGGTCAGGCCGGCGGCCGCTCCGCCATCACCCCGGAAAAGGTGGCCATCAACCTGATGGACGGCCGCATCGCCGACAACGCCGGTTATCAGCCCATCGACGTGACCATCCAGGAGGACGGCGAGACCGCCTACTTCACTTCTCTGCCCGTGAAGGCCATGGTGCAGAACATCAAGGACGCAGGCATCCCCTCCGCCCTGTCCTACACTGCAGGCTCCTATGTGTGCAACTACCTGATGTACACCCTGCTGTACCTCATCGACAAGAAGTACCCCAACATCCGGGGCGGCTTCATCCATGTGCCTTACGCCATGGAGCAGGTGGTCAACAAGCCCCTGGGCACCCCCAGCATGGACCTGCACCAGATCGCCCGCGGCCTGGAGAAGGCCGTGGAGGCCGTTGTGAAGAACGACGCCGACCCGGCTGTGAACATGGGCACCACCCACTGAGCACCCCCGCAGAGCCCTTCAAGGCACCCGCTGTGCATCCGCATGGCGGGTGCTTTTTTTGTGGACGCTGGCGCGACAGTTCCCTGTACGCTTGCGGGAAACCGGAACAGGACGATTTAAAATGGCTCCGCGTGCGCTGCGCCATAATTAGAGGAACTATTATTTTTTATTGCAACTCCGGAAAATCTGCGGATTTTCCGGAGTTGCCTTTTCACCAGAGGGGTCATGGCGGGGAGTGGCATCTGATACCGGAATGACATCGCACCGGGAGGGACGTTACGGGATTCCTTTCCGCAAAACGCGAGTTCTCCTTCTACGCTTTGGCCGCAGGCCAACAGCAGCCGATGCCACTTCCCGTAACGCCCTCTCCCGTGAAAAAGCAAATCCGGCGGGGCCGCAGCCCTGCCGGATTTGCAAAATCTAAAATAATTTTTCCGCTATTTATGCCCAGAGCAAAGCGGAGGGCATTCTAAATCGTTTGCCTTCCAGAGAACAGGCCACTTTCCTTAACGCCCATCCGTGAAAAAACAATCCCGGAAAATCCGCAGATTTTCCGGGATTGCATATCTTTAAAAATAATTTTCCGCTGATATTGCCAGAGCAAAGCGGAGGCAATTCCAAATCGTCCTGCTTACTCCGTGATCCGCCCTGCCGCGCTGGTCTCCAAGACCGGGTAACCGGTGCGGGTGCAGCGCACGGCGCAGCGGGCGCGGCCGCCGGTGGTGCAGGTGAACAGGGTCAGGTCCCAGGCGTCCTCGTCGCTGGCCGTAATCATCTTGTCGATGTCGGTGGGCTGGATGGTCTCCACGTTGGACACCTCATAGCTCCAGCGCTGGCCGTCCATGTCGGTAAAGTACACCTCGCTGCCCAGGGCCAGCCACTTGATGGGGCTGAAATGCTTGGCGTAGTTGTGGGCGCAGACCACCATGTTGTCGGCGTAGGTGGAGCCGGAGTAGCGGCCCGGGGCCACCTTGAGGCCCGCATAGCTCCACTCGCTCATCACGGGCAGTTCCAGCCCGATGGACGGGATGGACAGGTAGCCGATGTAGCCCCAGCCGTCGATGTCGGTGACGGTCATCTCCTGCTCCGGATCCAGCTCCGGCTGGATCTCTTCTTCGGTGTTGTCCTCAATGGTCTCGGTCAGGGTCTCTTCCAGCTTGCCCAGGGCGTCCTGCGAAGCCTTGTCGGCGCGGTTGGCGTCCCACTGGTTATAGCCCAACAGGGCCAGTGCGCCCAGAATGAGCAGGATGCCCACGATCATGCAGGCGCGGCCGATCTTCTGCTTTGTGTTCATGCCAGCGTCTCCTTCCGGTCCAGCACCCAGCCGACGGCAAACAGCAGCACGCCGCTGCAGGCCATGAACGGGATGGGCCAGTTCAGCTGGCCGCTCTGGGGCAGTGCATTGCCGTCCGGGCGGCCCGGAGCCACCGGGTTGTCCGGGTTGCCGGGGTTCACCGGGTTATCCGGCGTACCGGGCGACACCGGGCGGTTGGGGTCGTTGGGGTCCACCGGCATGTCCGGGTTGTCCGGCTCATCCGGGGTGCTGGGCTGGGTGGGCTTGTCCGGCTCCGAGGGCTTCTCCGGCTCGGACGGTTTGCCCGGTTCCGAAGGCTTGCTGGGAGTTTCCGGTTCGGGCGGGGTCACCTCCTGCGTGGGCGCGCCCACCTTGGGGGTGGCGTCCACGGTGTAGAGCCAGCCGCTTTCGTCCGCCATGGGCAGCGACACCAGGAAGGAATTGATGGCCTCGTAGCCCTTGGAGTTCTCGGTCTGCACCACGAGGTACAGGCCCAGCGGCAGCGCATCAAAGGAGACGGTGCCCTGCTCGCTGATCTTATGGGTGGTGCCGGCGGCGCGGGCGGGCAGCTTGGCTTCCAGCCTGGAAGCCAGCGTGCTGTCCGTCAGGTCGCCCAGCGCGATGCCGCAGCCCGTAAAGTCGGCGGTGTACACAAAGTGCAGGTCGCCGTTGGTGCGGGCCACGTCCGCCACCTTGTACACGGTGAGTGCGCCGCCCCGCAGGGGAACGTCGTTCTGGTGGTCGTACAGGGTCACGTCCATGCTGCCGGTGCGGCTCAGGTCGATGTTGGCGCTGGCCGCGGGGGCTGCCAGCGCGGGCAGTGCACAGCACACGGCCATGCACAGCGCCAGCAGAAGAGCGGCAAACCGGTTGTTTTTGTTTTGTTTCATGGCTGCTCACTCCTCCTTGTTTTGTTTCCGTTTGCGGGCCAGCAGCAGGGCTGCTGCAGCGGCCAGTGCGCCGCCCAGCACCCCGAAGGGTGCCGTGCCCATGCCGCCGGTGGACGGCAGCTCGTAGCCGGTGTAAACACGGTTCTGGATGGTAATATTGCCGGTCTGCACGCCGTTGTTGTCAATGTAAACGTTCCAGTTGCCGGTGGTCGTTTCCTCCACCAGGTAGTGGTACGCATTGCCCTGCGCATCCGTCAGCGGGAGCTTGTCCCCCGACTCGGACCAGGTCCAGTTGTTATCTGCGGTCAGGTCGGCTTCGGCAAACAACGTTCTGTCCTTGTCATTGTCGGTGTACTGCCAGACCTTGATGTGGATGCTGTCCACCGCCGGTTCCACCGGCTTTTTGGTATCCTGGTCCAGCCAGAGCTTGCTGACGGTCAGGTTGCTGTACACGTTGCTGTATTCGGCGGTCGTGGTGCCGGCATCGCTGCCCACCTGCACATTGCGGTTCAGGTCCACCGTCTCACCGTCCACAGTCAGGGTCGTGGTGCCATCGGCCTGGCCGGTCGCCTTTGCAAAGGCCTGCTGCTCGTTCTCCGCGCTGGCGTTCTTGCGGAACAGCAGGTAGTGCGGGGTGGCATCCAGCTGATAGTCCGTGGGTGCTTTGGTCTCCACGAGCTTATACAGCACGTCCGGTTTCAGGCAGCTTGCAGTCTCACTATCCAGCACAGCCAGACTGGCCTGACCGTTTTCGTCCGTGGTCAGGGTGCCAGTGCCGTTGCCTGCCCACTTCGTCCACCCTTCAATCGCTTTGTCGTACTGGTAAATGGTGAACTCCGCGCCCTTCAGCGACACGCCGGAGTAGCTGTCCTTCTTGCGCAGCACGAACTGTGCGGTGGTGGCCGTTGCATCCGCCTTGACCTGGTAGGTGATGCCGCTGTCGCTGGATTTGCTGCCGTTGCTCAGGGTCACGGTGTTGCTCACCTGGTAGCTGGCGGCAGCGCTGCCATCCTTCACATTGCAGTCATACACAAGGATCAGGGCCGCCATATTGGGGATCTCCATATGGAGCCAGCCGTTCTTGTCCGCTTCCAGGATGCGGTACATGTTGCGCGGCACCTCTTTGCCGGTGGTCACGCCGACTGTTTCGTCGTAATCGTAAAAATACAACTTGACCGAGTTGACATCGCCGGTGGCGATGGCACCATTGGTGGTGCTGATGTTATCCCACAGCTCGATTTTCTCCGCTCTGGTCTGCCCGGCCGACAGATCCTCGCCGGCCGGGTTGATGACCACCTGATAGTGCAGCTTCCGGTCGTTGCCGGGGTCCTGCCAGCCGGTCTTTTTCACCTGTTCCACATCGCGGGTGATGGTGGTGGTGGTGGTCTCGGTCAGCTCGCCCCAGGTGGCGGTGTTGGTGTAGATCAGCTTGCCCACCGAGGGGTTCTTCCAGCTGGGATCGTCGCTCACGCTCACTTTGTACTGGATGCGGATGCGGTGTTCCTCCTGCTCCGACTTGTTGTAGTTGCTGATTTTAATGGTGAGCTTCCGGGTAGTTTTGTCATACTCTGCCGTCGCCCAGTCTACATTTTTATCGCTGATCTTTACAAAATCGCCCTCATCCAGCGCGATCTTGACATTATCCACCTTGAAGCCGACGTTTTCCGGCAGGGTGTCGGTAACCGTGATTTCGTCCCTATCATCGGCGGAGGTCTGCAGCACCAGCTGATAGTGGAGGTTGTTGCCGCTGAGGTCGCTCAGCTCGAAGCTGTTGCTGCCGGTCAGATAACCGGTCTCGTCGCCGCCGCTCTTTGCGGCCACACCCTTTTCAAACTTCTTGTAGCTGCGGTAGGTATCGGTGTCCGAGGCCTTGCCGTTCACGCCTTGGATATGGATGGTGTTCTTATAGGTCCACACCTCACCGGTGGGCACGTCGTCGCGCTCCTCATGGGTTGGGATGCCGGTCACCGAGATGCTGCGCACGGGGTTCTGGCCGTCCCCGGCTTTCACATGGATGCTGAAGCTGCGCACACGGGTGCGCGAGTCACCTGCGTTTACCTGTTCTGTGCCGTCTCTGTCGGCGTAGTAGGTCATCTCGATGGTGTTGCCCGCCACGTCAGCCTGCGCATAGGTCAGCTTCGTGTTGTCGAGCATGGTCAGGGTCAGATTGGCCTTGATGGCGTCATCCAGCTCTTTTGCAATGGCATAGTGGGTGTCCTTTTTTTCCTCGCCTTGGTCGTTCTCAGCGTCGTCCAGCACATCCCACAGGGTAAACTCTGCCTCACCGGCCTTGTTGGTGGCCGAGAGGTTCCAGGTGGGCGTCTCGCCCCTGGTGGCAATGGATTTGCTCAGGCTCCAATCGCCCTGCTTCAGGGGGACCGTATCGCTGGCCGTGAAGGTTTTGCCGTCCTTGGAGGCAGTGGCGGTATTGGTCACGTCGCCGCCGCCGATGGGGGTGGTGGTGCGGAAGGTGATCTCCAGCTTGCTCCGGCCATTCATATCAGCGGACGTGATGGTGTAGCCTTTGCCGTTGTTCCGGAATTCCTCCGCGCTGATCTCTTTCCCGCCGACGTTTACTTTGCCCACGATCTGTACGCCCGCCGGCAGATCATCCTTGACCACATAGCCCACAAGGAAGTTGCCGGTGATGAGCGAACTGGGCACACTGACCGTGATCTTCCATTCGATCTGGCCATCCCCCGGCTTGTACTCGCCCTTCTTGGTGATGCGCGCCTGCTTCATGGTCACCGTCTGAAAGTAGCCGGCATCCTTCAGCCCCTTTACATAGGCCTCCGCACGGTTGATGATGATGCCGGTGCCGTCTTCCGAGTTGTTGAAGGATCTGCTGTCGAACAGTACCGAGTAGCACCAGAGATACTTTTCGCCTGCATCCAGGGCCGGGAGGTTGGAGAGCGTTGCCTGCCTGGTATCAGTACTCAGGGTCAGGGTATCATTCAGAAGCTCAGGCATCTCCGTCAGGTTGCCTGCGGCATCCACCCTGTAAAGAACAAAGCTGTCTGTAATATAAGTGCCCAGCAGCTTATACATCTCGCTATTTCCTTTGCCCAGGGTATCGGTGATGGTCACAGGATTTTTGGTGCCATTCGTGGTCTCAACGCCGACCACATAGTTCACCTTGAAGGTGCCATCGGGCAGATTCTCCACCAGTGGCTTCCAGATGCCCGGATAGCTGCCGTAGCGGTCATCTGTCGCGCCGAGCTTGTAGAGGACCACATCCGCTTTTTTCGGCTCGATGGTCAGGATGCAGTCGTCCTTGAATTTGATCTCCTTCTCGTCCTCAAAGTTGTCGGCGCTCGCCGTAACGGCGGCCTTGAAGGTACCGGTGAATGGCAGGCCGCCCTTCTCGTCGGTGCCGATGAACTTTTCGTCCGTAAAGGTCAGGGTCACTTTGCCGTCGGTGTCAACGGTGAAGCTGCCCACGACCTTTGCATTGCCGGCCTTGTCCTTGTCGGACTCATCCACGATGTTGCCCGTCGTCACATCCGGCATGGGCAGGCCTTTGGGCAGCTGGTAGGTCAGGGTATTGTTGGTGGGCGTCAGCACACCGGCATTCACGGTATACTTCAGGTTCACGCGGACGTGGGTGCCGCTGTCCACGGTCACGCTGCCCGCGCCGATAGACGTCCATGTTTTCCCGTCGGTCGTCTTTTCATAATTGACATCCGTGATCCAGGTGTTCAGATCATGGTCGTCCCCGGCAGCCAGCAGGGCGATGCCGTAGGGGTCGGCGTCACCCACCCAGTCCACGGTAGCACCAAAGGCGCCCTCATCTTCCAGCAGCGCATAGCTGCCGTCCAGCTCCTCCTGGGAGCCTGCCGAGTCCGGGTCCTCCGGGGCCACAGCGGTGGTCTCGGCGGCATAGGCACCGGTCACCGAGATGACACTGGTCACGTCGGACATGGCAGCGGGCACCTCGGCCACCTTGCCGTCCACGTTGCCGGAGATCACGGTCAGGGTCCCGGCGTCGGGGTCCACGGCGGACACGACGCCCACCGTCTCGGTGGTCACGGTGCGGGTGTCCACCTGTGGCTCGGAAGCCGTGAGCTGGGCGGCGGTGTCGGGGTCCTCGTCCAGGTCCAGCAGGGCGATGCCATAGGAGCTCTCGTCCACGGCCACCTGCTCGGTGGTGAGGGTGTTGTAGATGACGATATCGCCGGGCCTTGCGGTGGAGCCGTCGGCGTCGGTGAGCCACTGGGAGCCGCGCAGGTCACTGTGCAGGGCCATCACGCCCGCACGCTGGGGCACCACCGTCTGGGGCACACCCGCAAAGTGCAGGCAGTAGGACAGGAACATCACGTCCCAGGCGCCGTAGGGGTTGCCGTACCAGGCACCATAGCGGGAGTAGCCGCGCAGCACCTGCTGGTCCTCCACATCCAGCTTGAAGTTCTTGTCGCTCTGCTGGTAGTCCAGCTGGGACTTTGCCACGGTGAGCAGGTCCTCGGCCCAGTTGCCGTTCAGGGCCACGTTGGCCGCGGCCTGCCATTCCTCGGCAGTCTCCACGTCGGCCTGGGTATCGGCCAGGCACTCCACGGTGTGGTGGTGCTCCGGGATGGTGCACACCAGCTCCTCGGTGTAGCAGGCATCGGTGTGATGATGCAGCACCGGCTCGTCCGGGGTGGTCTCGGCCGGCTCAGTGGGCAGGTCCACCACGGGGCGGCTGGCAGGCATTTCCTGATAGGCGGGGTTGGGTTCCTCCACCAGTTCGCCTTCGTCCAGGCCGCACACCAGCTCATACTCGGTGGTGTAGCAGCTGTCGTCGTGGATATGCTCGAACTCGCCGCAGATGAGCGCACCGTACTCGTCAAAGCAGTCGTCGGTGTGCTCGTGCTCTTCCTGATAGCAGGTCAGCACCCGGTGCTCCTCGTAGCAGGCATCGGTGTGCTCATGGGGCACCCAGATGGTCTCCGGCTCGGTCTGCACCGGCTCTTCCGGCTCTTCCGGCTCTTCCGCGCTGTAGGCGGACACCGGATCGGCGCTGCTGTCCGAAGAGGTGACGGGCGTTTCCGGCTCGCCCTCCTCGTAACCGCAGGTGAGCACTTTTTCGTAGCAGGCCGCCGTGTGCTGGTGCTCCTCGTAGCCGCAGTGGTAGTCGGCAGTCATGGAGATGCCCACCCCATGGAGCTGCCAGTTGACGAACAGGGTGGTGAGCAGGGCCAGCACCAGCATCATGGCCACATAGCGCCGGGCCTGTACATGCTGCCTGCGGAACCGCTCGATCAACCCGTTGATGATATCCTTCATAGTAAACACGTCCTCTTGGTTCGCTCTGTGCCCTGGCAGCCGCACACCGCTGCAGGCCCACAGAAGGGTCCGTTTATCATTTGTGCAACAAAAGTGTCACAAAATTTGTTCGATACATTGTTATTATATCATTTTAGGGCGTTCATTTCAACTCAGGGGGCGTGCTTTTCCGGCAAAAGAATGCACACGATGCGCACCATGCAAGGGGTCAGGGGCAGCCACAGCACCGTGCAGCCCAGATTGAACAGGGTGTGGGCGTTGGCGATCTGCCGGGCCAGCACGGCGCTCTCCGGCCCGTGGGGCGAGACCAGCCGCACCAGCGCGGTGAACTGGGGCAGCAGCAGCCAGCACACCGCCGCCCCGGACAGGTTGAACAGGGCGTGGGCCGCCGCCAGACGCTTGGCGTCCCGGCTCTGCCCCACCGATGCCAGCACCGCCGTGACGGTGGTGCCGATGTTGTCCCCCAACAGCACCGGGATGGCTCCCGCAAGGCCCAGCAGGCACCCGCCGTCCGGCCCGGGGCGGGCGGCTACCTGCTGCAGCAC
>ENA-ORLY01002995-ORLY01002995.1-human-gut-metagenome-genome-assembly--contig:-NODE-2995-length-14614-cov-3.065144_pt1 | contig 14614 bp, 15 predicted proteins | sample MGYA00243071_ERZ508832 | MGnify/ENA primary metagenome ERZ508832 (study PRJEB26277, sample SAMN04329777) | human gut metagenome | biome: human-associated habitat | host: Homo sapiens | place: USA...
TAATGACTTATCAAGAGGATGTAGCAGTCAAGATATTGCTGGAGTTGTTGCGATTACAGCAGTTCAAGCACAGCAAATTTAAATAAAAAGGCAAAAACGGAACCGACCCCAAATGTCCCAAGGGAAAAAAAGGAACCGACCCCAAATTGCCCAAAGGAGGAAAAATATGAAAATTCTTGTATTAAATTCAGGCAGTTCGTCATTAAAATATCAAGTTATAAATACAGAGACAGGAGAGATGCTTGTAAAAGGGCATTATGAGAGAATAGGACAATTAGGAGCTTTCTTAACACATAAGGTAAATGGAGAAAAACATAAGTTTGAACACCCTGCTAAAAATCATGAAGAGGCAGTACAATTTATTATGAGGAGATTAACAAGCGAAAATTATGGGATTTTTAAGAGTTTAGATGAATTAGAAGCAATAGGACATAGAGTAGTGCATGGAGGAGAAAAATTTAAAGAATCAGTTGTAATAACAGATGAAGTTATACAAGAGATAAAAAATAATGAAGAATTGGCACCATTACATAATCCATCTGCTATATTAGGAATAGAGGCGTGTAAGAAGGTTGTACCAGGAAAGCCAATGGTAGCTATTTTTGATACTTCATTCCATCAAACAATATCAAAAGAAAAATATATTTATGCAATTCCATATCAATATTATGAGAAATATGGGATAAGAAAATATGGATTTCATGGAACATCACATCAATATGTTGCAAACAGGGTTGCTAATCTAATGAAAAAAGATATTAAGGATTTAAAAATAGTAAATTGCCATTTGGGGCAAGGTGCAAGCATATGTGCAATTAAAGATGGAAAATCAGTAGAAACAAGTATGGGATTGACTCCACTTGGAGGAATACCAATGGGAACACGTTCAGGAGATTTAGATCCATCTGTTGTAACATATTTGATGAAAAAAGAAAAATTGGGGGCCAAAGAGTTAGAAAAACTTTTAAACAGAGAGTCTGGTGTATATGGAATATCAATGGTTTCTGTTGACTTTAGAGATATCGAAGCAGAAACATTGGCAGGAGGCAAACATGCCAAATTAGCACTAGATGCATATCATTATGCAGTTGCTGGGTATATTGCTAAATGTGCAGTTGCAATGGGCGGTATAGATGTACTTACATTTACAGCAGGTGTAGGAGAAAAATCGCCATACTCAAGAAGTGAGATATGTAAATTACTTGAAGTATTCGGTGTTGATATTAAAGGAAGTTTAAATAATGTTAAAGGAGAGGAAAGAGAAATTTCGTCCCTAGAATCAAAAGTTAGAGTATTTATCGTACCTACTAACGAAGAACTTATGATAGCAAAAGAAACTGAAAGAATAATAAAAAAATAAGTATGGAAAGGAAAAGAAGAAAATGAAAATATTAGTATTAAATTGTGGTAGTTCATCACTAAAATATCAATTAATAAATATGGAAAATGAAGAGGTGCTTGCATCAGGAAAATATGAAAGAATAGGAGAGGATGAAGCGTTTATAACACATAAAGTAAATGGACAAAAAATTGAAATTAAGCACCCAGCCAAAACACATGAAGAAGCTGTTGACTTCACTTTAAAGCAATTAATAAATCCAGAATATAAAGTAATAGATAGCCTAGAAGAGATATCAGCAATAGGCCATAGATTAGTTCATGGAGGAGAGAAGATTAATAAATCTGTAGTAATTACAGATGATGTTGTTGAAGTTTTAAAAGAATGTATTGATTTAGCACCATTGCATAATCCTGCTGGAATAATAGGAATAGAAGCTTGCCAAAAAGTAATGCCAGGAAAACCAATGGTAGGAGTGTTTGATACAGCTTTCCATCAAACAATGCCAAAAGAAAGATATATATATCCTATACCATTTGAATATTATGAGAAATATGGAATAAGAAAATATGGATTTCATGGAACTTCACATATGTATGTATCACAAAGATTGGCGGAAATTGTAAAAAAAGATGCCAAGGATTTAAAAATCGTTACATGTCATCTAGGCCAAGGATCAAGTATATGTGCTGTTAAAGGAGGAGAATCTGTAGATACAAGTATGGGATTGACACCACTTGCTGGAATACCAATGGTAACACGTTCAGGAGATTTAGATCCATCTGTTGTTACATTTTTAATGAAAAAAGAAGGATGGACAGCAGAAGAGGTTGAAAATGTATTAAATAAGAAATCAGGAGTTCAAGGAATTTCAGGATTAGCTCCAGATTTTAGAGAAATTGAAGCAGCATCTTATACTGACAATGAAAGAGCATTTATAGCTATTGAAAAATTCAAATATGAAATTGCTTCATATATTGCAAAATATGCGGTTGCAATGAATGGAATAGATTACATAGTATTTACTGGAGGTGTTGGAGAAAACCAAATAAATATTAGAAAAGGAATTTGTGAAAAACTAGAATTCATGGGAGTTAAAATTGATGTAGATGCTAATAACATGAGGGGAGAAGAAAAAGAAATTTCTGCACCAGATTCTAAGATTAAAGTTTATGTTGTTCCAACAAATGAAGAGCTTATGATTGCGAAAGAAACTGCAAGATTAGTTTAGTTATCTAATAGGGTCGAATTTGTTCGACCCTAAAATTTTAAACTAAAAGAAACGGGGGAACTATGAATCCGAAACAAGAATATAAAAAATTAATAAATAGTTTTAAATATGCAATAGAAGGAATAATTTCTTCTTTTAGAACTGAAAGAAATATGAAAATACATGTGTTAGCAATGATTATTGTTATTATACTCGGCTTTGTTTTTAAGCTGGACAAGGTGGAATGGTGTTTTATAATTATAGCAATTATTTCTGTGATATCTGCTGAATTATTTAATACTGCAATAGAAACAGTTGTAGATATGGTAAGCCATGAAAGAAATCCTAAAGCAAAATTAGCTAAGGACATTGCGGCAGGTGCTGTTTTGGTTGTAGCAATGGGGGCTGCAATAATGGGAGTAATGATATTCGGACCTAAAATAATAAGTATTTTCAACAAGTAATTATTGAAAAACAACAAAAAAATATTGACAAAAAATAAAGAAAGTAATATAATGCTCATATCAAAGGAGAAAAGATATGGAAATTTTAGGAGAAAATGGAATAGGAAAAATTTTAAAAATATTTCTACAAATATGTTTTTGGGGAGGCATAGCAATATTGATTATATTACCATTTGAATTACAAATTGTAGGGTTGAAACTTAATGCAACAGCTTTTGTAATATACCCAAATGGAATAGTATTATTGGTAATTGTTCGACAATTTATAGGACAATTTGATTCTCTAAAAGATAGAAAACCGTTTTGTATGGAAAATGTTAAGAGATTAAAAACATCAGGTATTGCATCTTTAATAGAAACAGTACTTTGGACTGCTGACTTATTATATACGATATTTTTAGCTAAAAGTGAAGATGTGGTTATAGTATTAGTATTGGCATTTCTGATAATATTGTTTGCAGGAGTTTCAATAGCATTTTATATTCTAGCTGAATTAATCAAACAAGCAACAGAGTATAAAGAAGAAAATGAGTTGACTATATAAGGAGGCAATAATATGATTATCGTAAATTTAGATGTAATGATGGCAAAAAGAAAAATATCTTCACAAGAATTGGCAGAAAAAGTAGGAATAACACCTGCCAATTTATCAATTTTAAAAACAAATAAAGGAAGAGCGATTAGGTTTTCTACATTAGACAAAATTTGTGAAGTATTAGAATGTACTCCAGGAGATATATTAGGTTTTGAAAAGTCACTTAGTAGTCACATTACTGATGTAAAATAAAAATAAGGTGATAGTATGTTGAAGTTTATAAAAAGAATAATAATAGTAATAATACTCGTAATATTATTTGCAGGAACAATATTAACTTATAAAGGATATCAAATATATAAAGAGGCATTAAACAAAATAAGTGTAATTGATAAAGTTGTAGAAATAAAAAAAGAAAAAAATTATGCAGAATTAAAAGATTTACCAGAGTTTTATTTAGATGCAGTTATTGCAGTAGAAGATAGAAGATTTTATAGCCATGGTGCAATAGATCCTATTGCTATTACAAGAGCAGTTTTTGTTAATGTGAAATCACTTGAATTAAAAGAAGGAGGAAGCACAATTACACAGCAATTAGCTAAGAATATATATTTTACCCAAGAGAAGTCAGCTTTAAGAAAAGTTGCAGAAATGTTTATGGCACATGAAATTGAGAAAAATTGTGATAAAGATACAATTTTAGAATTATATTTAAACACAAGTTATTTTGGAGATGGATATTATTGTGTTAAAGAAGCTTGCAAAGGATATTTTGATAAAGAACCAATGAATATGAATAGAAATGAAGCTAGTATGTTGGCAGGGATTCCAAATGCTCCATCTGCATATTGTCCAACTAAGCATTTGGGATTAGCAAGACAGAGACAAGGACAAGTTTTAGATAAAATGGTTAAATATAAATTTATTTCTGAACAGGATAGAGCAAAAATTTTGAGTGAACCAAATGCAGTTGAGGAGAGACAAAAAGATAACGGAAAAGGATGAGATAGAGCTCATCCTTTAAATTTCAATTATTTTCATATTATATTTATCTTCAAAAACCTTCTTTTTAGTAATATATTCCTTAGTCTTAACACCCTTAACATCAATAACATCATAAGTATTATCAGAATTAAAAACAATAAAATCGGCTTTATATTTTAAACCAGGTGCTAACATAAATGTTGGTTGTAAACAAAAACCATTAATTTCTTTGGCTTGTAGTCGTAATTTTAGCTGGCAGTAATAATCAGCTTCTTTTTGACTATCAAAAGTATGACCATCAATAGAAGTTTTATTTGCTCTATATTTTGTTTTTTTAATTTTTGAATTAGTAAAGTTTTTATAATCATCAACACTCCAGTGTTCCATCTTTAGTCAAATCCTTTCGTAAAATTTATCTAAAACGAATTATATAATAAAAAAAATAAAAGTGCAACATCTTGCTATTTTTTTTATTTTCTAGTAAAATGAAAGAGAAATATAAATTATGTAATTTCGAAAGGAATACAATAAAAATGCAAAGAAAAGTAAATAAAAGAAGAGGAAAACGTAATACTATAAAAAGAACAGTCAGAAGTGTTCAAAATAATAAAATAAAAAAAAGAAAGCTAAATAAGAAAAAAGTTGCAGCAGTAATAGGATTGCTGTTAATGATTATTTTGCTAATAAGAAAAGGGACAAAACATAATAAGGCTGTAGAAGCAACTACAGAAATAAGCTCAGAAGATATTAATAATGCAGAAAAGATTCAAACAAGTACAGTTGTTGATAATAAAACATCAGGACAATTAGTAGATACGCAAAAAAATAAGATTGATGATTGGAAACTGATACTTGCTAATTATGAGAATTTGTTACCAGAAGATTTTAGTGTTAAAGTTTCGAACATAGATAAAACAAGACAATTTGATTCAAGAGCAATAGGAGAACTAAATGACATGATGAATGCCATGAAAAAAGATGGGATAACTAATGTGTGGATACAATCAGCTTATAGAAGTGTATCAAGACAAAAAGAATTATATGATAGTAGTGTGAAAAAATACTTACAACAAGGAAAAACAAAAGAAGAGGCAGAAAAGCTGACAGATGAATATATAAATAAACCTGGTTCAAGTGACCACAATTTAGGGCTGGCAGTAGACTTTAATTATGTTGATAATAAATTTGAGAAATTAGATGGTTTTAAATGGTTAAAAAAGAATGCAGAAGATTATGGATTTGTATTAAGATACCCAAAAGATAAAGAAGATATAACTAAAATAGCGTATGAGTCTTGGCATTGGAGATATGTTGGAGTAGAACATGCAAAAAAAATGAATGAATTAAATATGTGTTTAGAAGAATATGTTGAATATTTAAGCAAATAAAAGAATTTTAAAAAACTATTTATTAAAATTAAAAAATCTGTTATAATATTTTAAGTATAAAAAGTTAGAAATGAAGAAGGGAAAAATAAAAATGAAAATAGGAATAGTTGGATTACCAAATGTAGGAAAAAGTACAATGTTTAACAGTATAACAAAAGCAGGAGCAGAATGTGCAAACTATCCATTTTGTACAATAGAACCAAATGTAGGAGTTGTAGCTGTTCCAGACGAGAGAATAGATAAATTAGCTGAAATATACAAACCACAGAAGGTAACAAAAGCAATCGTAGAATTTGTAGATATTGCAGGGCTTGTAAAAGGAGCAAGTAAAGGAGAAGGACTTGGAAATAAATTTTTATCACATATACGTGAAGTTGATGCAATATGCCAAGTAGTAAGATGCTTTGAAGATTCAAATGTAATACATGTAGATGGAAATGTTAATCCATTAAGGGATATTGAAACAATAAACCTTGAATTAATATTTGCTGATATGGAGACATTAACAAAAAGATTAGATAAAGCTAAAAAGAATTTAAAAGCAGATAAGAAATATCAAACAGAAATTGATTTAATAGAAAAAATAAAATTAAATTTAGAAAAAGGAATTCCTGCTAGAGCGTTAGAATATAACGAAGATGAACAAGAAATGCTAAAAGACATGTTTTTATTAACTGCAAAACCAATAATCTATATTGCGAACATATCAGAAGAACAAATACAAAATGCTGAAAATGAAGAAATGGTAAAACAAGTAAGAGAATATGCATCAAAAGAGAAGGCAGAAGTAATACCATTATGTGTTAAAATTGAAGAGGAATTATCAGGGCTAGATGAGCAAGATAAAAAAGAGATGTTGGAAGCATTAGGATTGAAAGAATCTGGATTAGATAAATTAATAAAGAAAAGTTATGATTTACTAGGATTAATGTCATTTTTAACAGCAGGAGAGCCAGAAGTAAGAGCTTGGACAATAAAAAAAGGAACAAAAGCTCCTAAGGCTGCAGGAAAGATTCATTCAGATATAGAAAGAGGATTTATTAAGGCAGAAATAGTTTCATATGAAGATTTAGTAAGAGAAGGCTCTATGCTTGCAGCAAAAGAAAAAGGGTTAGTTCGTCAAGAAGGAAAAGAATACATAATGCAAGATGGAGATGTGGTACTATTCAAATTTAATGTTTAGAATAATTTTAACACCATAATTTAACGTAAAAAATGAAAATAATATAAAAAATATAAAAAAAAGCTTGCATTTAATTAAAAAATGTAGTATAAATATATAGAAGGGATAAATACTATAGATAAAAAGGTTATAAGAAAGAGGTATGAAAATGAAGAAAGAGAAAATATTAAAAATGATAGTGGTATTGGTAACTGGAGTTATATTATTTACAATGTCAACAAATGTATTTGCTTTATCTGATTCTGATTCATCTGTTTTAGACGGATATTATGAAGACAAGACAAATCAATTAAATACTAATAAAATAGATTTAAGTGCAAATACCAACAATAATACTAACACCAATACAAACACAAATACGAACACAAACATTAACACTAACACTAATACAAATGTTAGCAACAATAATACAAATAATTATAATACAAATTTACCACAAGCAGGAGCTCCTGAAAGTACAATGATGGGAGTTGCAATAACTGTTTTAGCTATAACTGCTATATATGCCTATAAAAAAGTAAGAGAATATAAAAAAATATAAAAACAAGTAGGAGACGAAGTAAAATAAAGGTTTCTAACAGAGAAAATTAGTCAAAGGTTGAGAACTAATTTAAGAGAACATATTTGAAAAACTAACTCCTCAAGTTTCTAGTGAATAAGCTAGACGTGTAAGGTACGTTATAATCGAATTAAGTAAAAAATAGGATGGAACCGTGTAATGTAAACACTCCTATAAGTAGAAATGCTTATAGGAGTGTTTTTTTATATAGAAGGGGGAATTTTAAATGATAAAAGTAACATTAAAAGATGGAAAAGTTTTAGATGTAGAAAAAGGAAAAACAATACTAGAAGTAGCAAAACAAATAAGTGAAGGATTAGCTAGAATGGCAACATGTGGGGAAGTAAATGGAAAAGTAGAAGATTTAAGATATGAATTAAATGAAGACTGTTCATTAAATATATGTACATTTGAAAACAGTGAAGAGGGTAAAAAAGCATATTGGCATACAACAGCACATATAATGGCTCAAGCAATAAAAAGATTATTTCCAAATGTTCAATTAGCAATAGGACCAGCAATAGCAAATGGATTTTATTATGATTTTGATACAGAACATAGATTTTCAGAAGAAGACTTTGAAAAAATAGAACAAGAAATGAAAAAAATAATAAAAGAAGACTTACTACTTGAAAGGTTTGAACTTTCTAGGAAAGAATCAATTAAATTAATGAAAGAAGCCAAAGAAAGTTACAAAGTAGAATTAATAGAGGAATTGCCAGAGGGAGAAATAATTTCATTTTATAAACAGGGAGAATATGTTGACTTATGTGCAGGACCACATTTGATGAGTACAGGTAAAGTAAAAGCAATAAAATTATTATCTACATCAGGAGCTTATTGGAGAGGTGACGAAAAGAACAAAATGCTTCAAAGAATTTATGGAGTTTCATATCCAAAGGCAAGTCAATTAGAAGAATATTTAAAATTATTAGAAGAGGCTAAAGAAAGAGATCATAGAAAAATAGGAAAAGAACTTGAATTATTTATGACACATGAATTGGTTGGCTCAGGACTTCCAATGTATTTACCACATGGTGCAACAATAAGAAGAATATTAGAAAGATATATTCAAGATAAAGAAATTGAATTAGGATATGACCATGTATATACACCATGTCTTGCAAATGTGGAATTATATAAAACAAGTGGACATTGGGACCATTACAAAGATGATATGTTCCCTGCAATGAAAATGGATAATGAGGAAATGGTTTTAAGACCAATGAACTGTCCTCATCACATGTTAATATATAAGAGTAAAATGCGTTCTTACAGAGATTTGCCAATTAGAATTGGTGAGCTTGCAAATGATTTCAGATATGAAAATAGTGGAGCTGTTTGTGGGTTAGAAAGAGTAAGACAAATGTGCCAAAATGATGCACACTTATTCGTTAGGCCAGACCAAATAAAAGAAGAGGTTGGAAATGTATTAAAATTAATTAAAGAAGTATACCAAAAAGATTTCGGATTTTCTGCTGATTCATTTAAATATAGATTATCATTAAGAGATAAAAATAATAAAGAAAAATATATAGATAATGATGAAATGTGGGAAACAGCTGAGGCACAATTAAGAGCAATATTAAAAGATATGGATATTGACTTTTATGAAGCAGAAGGAGAAGCAGCATTTTATGGACCAAAGATTGATATTCAAATAAAAACAGCATTAAATCATGATATAACAATTCCAACTTGTCAATTAGATTTTGCATTGCCAGAAAGATTTGATTTGAACTTTATAGGAGAGGATAACAAAGAACATAGACCAGTAGTAATTCATAGAGCGATTTTGGGTTCTTCTGATAGATTTATATCATTCCTAATTGAAGAAACAAAAGGATTTTTCCCTGTATGGTTGTCTCCTATACAAGTAAAAATATTACCAATTACAGATAATCAAATTGAATATGCAAAAAAAATTGAGAGTGAATTAAAGAAACATAAAGTTAGAGTAGAATTAGATGAATCTAATGAAAAGATTGGATATAAAATTAGAAAAGCTCAACTTGAAAAAGTTCCATATATGTTAGTTCTTGGAGCAAAAGAACAAGAAGGAAATCTAGTCGCAGTTCGTTCTCGAAAAGACGGAGACCTTGGACAAATGAAAATAGATGAATTTGTTCAAAAAATTCAAAGAGAAATTGAAAATAAAGTTATAGAATAAAAGAAAGGAGCCTAGCTATACAGTTGTATAGTTAGGCTCAAATGAGTTGTATTAATTAAAAATTATAACAAGTCGTGTCTTTTTGCGAAATCCATTAAAAAGGATCTATAGGATTTGTTTTTGATATCAGTTAAACTGTTGCTATAATCATAAACTCTTCTTGAGAACATGAGTGTGCAGTTGTTAGCTGATTTTAGAGAGCACATTTTGTAATGCGCAAACGTAATGGCTGCTTCTCGAATTTCCCGATAGTCTTGTTCAATCTGCTTTTGCGTTCTTCTAGCCATAAAACATCTCCTTTAATTTTTACGGTTGTTTAACTTAAAATTATTGCTCCTTTCTTTTACTCAATATGAGATTTTTTTTATTTAATTAAAATATTTTCACATAAAATTCACAATTACATAGTAAAATAATAATATTTGAAAGAGAAAGGAAAAAAGTTATGTTACAATTAAAAGAAATAACCAAAAATTATTTGTCAGGAGATAATGAAGTAAAAGCTCTAAAAGGAATAGACTTAGAATTTAGAGAAAGTGAATTTGTTTCAATATTAGGGCAAAGTGGATGTGGAAAAACCACAATGTTAAACATAATAGGAGGACTAGATAGATATACATCAGGAGACTTAATAATTAATGGAAAATCAACAAAGCAATTTAAAGACAAAGATTGGGATACATATAGAAATCATTCAGTAGGATTTGTATTCCAAAGTTATAATTTAATACCACACCAAACAGTATTAGCCAATGTTGAATTAGCACTTACAATATCAGGAGTAGGAAAAGAAGAAAGAAGAAAAAGAGCAATAGAAGCATTAACAAAGGTTGGATTAGGTGACCAAATAAATAAAAAGCCAAATCAAATGTCTGGTGGGCAAATGCAAAGAGTTGCTATTGCGAGAGCGTTAGTAAATGACCCAGATATTTTACTTGCAGATGAGCCAACAGGAGCATTAGACTCTAAAACAAGTGAGCAGGTAATGGAAATATTAAAAGACATTTCAAAAGACAGACTAATAATAATGGTAACACACAACCCAGAATTAGCAGAAAAATATTCGTCAAGAATAATTAAATTATTAGATGGAAAAGTTACAGATGATTCAAATCCATTTACTGCAACAAAGAAAGATTTAGATAGGGCAAGAACTAAAAAACAAAAGTCAGGAAAAGCTTCAATGAAATTTGCAACAGCAGTACATTTGAGTTTAAACAATTTGATGACTAAAAAGGGAAGAACCTTTTTAACATCATTTGCTGGTTCAATAGGAATAATAGGAATTGCATTAATTCTTTCATTATCAAATGGAATGCAATCATATATAAATAAAGTAGAAGAGGATACACTATCATCATATCCAATAGAAATTCAAGAATCATCTATTGATATGACAAGTATGATGGAAGCAATGATGGGAAAAGATGATGGAGAAAAGCATGAAAATGACAAAATATATTCAAGAGCAATTATGGGAGATATGTTAGAAACTCTATCAAGTAAAGTTCAAACTAATAATTTGAAAGAATTTAAGAATTTTCTCGAAAATGGAGATAGTGACATCAAGAACTATATAAATGCGATTCAATACGGATATAATTTAGATTTAAATATTTACAAAGAAAAAGAAGATGGAAGTGCATATAAAGTAAATCCAAGTTCAGTCCTAGAAAAAATAGGGTTTGGAGATATGGTAAAAGCACAAGAACAATCAAGTTCAATAATATCATCAAGTAGTGCAATGATGACAGAAACAGATGTATGGACAGAGATGCTTGATAATAAGGACTTAATAAATTCGCAATATGATGTATTAGCAGGAAGAATGCCAGAAAAATATAATGAAGTTGTGTTAATAGCAGATAAGAATAACGAAGTAAGTGATTACACTTTATATTCATTAGGAATAAAAGATGTATCAGAGCTTGGAAATGCAATGGAAAAATTGAAAAATGGTGAAGAAATTAAAACAAATGATGATAAAAATAGTTATTCATATGATGAACTATTAAATTATAAATTTAAAGTATTATTAAATACAGATTACTATAAAAAAGTAGGAAATGTATGGCAAGACATGACAAATGATGAAGAATATATGAAACAAATTGTAGATAAAGCAGAAGAAATTCAAATTGTAGGAATTATTAAGCCAAATGAGAATACAGTTGCATCATCTTCAGCAGGATTAATCGGATATAACAAAGAACTAAAAGAATATGTAATAAATACAGTTAATGATGCTGAAATTGTAAAAGAACAAAAAGATAATCCAGAGATAAATGTATTTACAGGAATAAAATTCCCTGAAAATACAAATGGAACATTTGATTATACACAATTATCAGATGAACAAAAAGCTTATATGGCAACACTTTCAGAAGCAGAACTTGCTCAATTAATGCAAACATACTCTAATAATGCATCAGCAACTTATGATAATAATTTGAGTCAATTAGGTGTAGTTGATTTAGATAATCCATCATCAATAAATTTATATCCTAAAGATTTTGACTCAAAAGATAAGATTGCAGATATTATAACAGATTATAATAATAAACAAACAGAACAAGGTAAAGAAGAAAATGTTATTAATTATACAGATTTTGTAGGAATTATGATGAGTTCTGTTTCAACTATAATTAATGTAATTAGTTATGTATTGATTGCTTTTGTTGGAATATCACTTGTTGTTTCTTCAATAATGATAGGTATTATAACATATATATCTGTACTTGAAAGAACTAAAGAGATTGGTATTTTGCGTAGTATAGGAGCTTCTAAAAAAGATGTTTCAAGAGTATTTAATGCAGAAACATTGATTGTTGGTTTAGTTGCAGGATTAATTGGTATTGGTGTGACAATATTAATAGATATTCCGATTAATATTGTTATTGAACACTTAGTTAATATTTCTGGTATTGCTAAACTTCCAGTGGATGGTGGAATTATATTAGTTGCTATAAGTGTTGGATTAACTATGCTTGCAGGTATAATTCCAGCTAAATTTGCAGCTAAAAGAGATCCTGTTGAAGCTTTGAGAACTGAATAGATTTTTATAATTATTGTGGAGGAGTTATAATGCTTAATAAAATATTTGCAAACCAGTTAATAGTAGTAAAAAGACAAAATGATTTTAACAAGGCAATATTGAGTTTTTATGAAAATAGAGAAGGACGTTTTTATAAAGTATTAGAAACAGAAGCATTTATAGGAAAAAATGGGATGACAGAAGAAAAGAGAGAAGGTGATGGAAAAACTCCTAAAGGAGTATATGAACTGGGGCTGGCATTTGGTATACATGATAGAAAAGCAATTTCTATAGATAGTTCAATAGACTATATAAAGATTAATCAAAATTTATACTGGGTGGATGATGTAAATTCAATTTATTATAATCAACTCGTAGATAGTAGAGAGGTTAAAAATGATTGGAAAAGTGCAGAACATTTAATAGAATATCTTAAACAGTATGAATATGCGATAGAAGTTAAAAATAATATATGCAATGTGCCAGGAAATGGAAGTGCAATATTTCTTCATTGCAGTGATAATAATCCAACTGCTGGATGTATATCAATTCCCAAAGAGAAGATGGAGGAATTACTTAGAAAAATAAAAGCAGGAGCAATTATATTCATAGATGAATAGATAGAGTACTGCATGTAATAGTAGCCCAAAGAGGTGGCAAAGGATAAATTGCATAAAAAACATTACAGATTTTGGATAAGCCAATCTTACCACAGAAGTTCTAATTGAATCAAATGAGCCTCTTTCACTCAAGCTCAAACTTACAAGTTTGCCCGTGAACATCCCTCATTTGATTCTATAAGAACTTCTAATGGTAAGATTAGATACACAAAATCTTTCATTTATTTTATGCAATTTATCCTTTGCCACCTCTTTGGGCTACTATTACATGCAGTACTTGTTAACAGTTATCTATTATATTAAAAAAAACTATATACAAATAATATAGTGAGTGATATAATATGTCTATAAGTAGAACACAAATATAAGGAAATGGATGATAAGGATATGAAAAAAATATATGTAGTATTAACACATACAGGAACATTATTATCAAAAGTAATAAGATGTTATACAAAAGATGAATTTTCGCATTGTTCTATTTCATTAGATGTGAACTTAAAAGAAATGTATAGTTTTGGAAGATTAAATCCATATAATGCTTTTTGGGGCGGATTTGTGCACGAATATATAGATAAAGGCACTTTTAAAAGATTTTATAATACAAAGGCTAGGATTTATTCTTTAGAATTAACAGATGAACAATATGAAAAAATTAAAGATAATGTAATGAAAATTCAAGGAAATAAAGATGAATATAAGTTTAATATATTAGGACTTTTTGCAGCAGGATTTCATAAAAGAATAGGAGAAGAACGATCTTTTTATTGTGCTGAATTTGTGAAATATGTTATAGAAAATGCTAAAGTGGATACAGGATTACCAGAAGTAGTAAAACCAGAAGACTTTAAGTACATGAAAGGATTAAAAGAAGTTTATAATGGACTTCTAAAAGATATAAATGTTTCAAAAAATTTATAATAAATTAATAAGGGGGAAAAAATGAGTTTAATATTAAAAAATGTATCTAAATCATTTGTTGGAAAAAAAGCAGTAGATAATATTTCTTTTAGTTTACAAGAACCTGGAGTATATGGATTGCTTGGAACCAATGGTGCTGGGAAAACAACAACAATAAGGATGCTGCTTGGTATAATAAAAAAAGATAGTGGAGAGATTACTTGGAAG